>LSQX01304349.1_pt1 | contig 29721 bp, 27 predicted proteins | sample 654561 | NCBI WGS metagenome assembly LSQX01 (sample SAMN04489861, study PRJNA283612) | anaerobic digester metagenome | isolation source: 4 biogas reactors fed with cattle manure at either 37C or 55C with and... | place: Denmark: Kongens Lyngby | collected 2014 | reverse complement strand
TTTTGCCAAATTCCACGGCCTGGGGAACGATTTTGTGCTTACAGAGGGATTGCCTGTTGCTGATGAGGAGAAGTTAAGAAAGCTGGCCCGGTGGATCTGCCACCGACATTTCGGTGTGGGTGCCGATGGGTTAATTTTAGTTCTCCCCGGTGTTAAGGCTCCATTTAGAATGCGGATCCTGAATTCGGACGGCAGCGAGGCTGAAATGTGCGGGAACGGGATTCGCTGTTTTGCCAAGTACGCCTACGAACGCAATCTTACGAAGGAGACGGAATTTGAGGTGGAGACCTTGGCTGGCGTTATTCGCCCCCGGTTACTTCTGGACCATGGACAGGTATCGGAAGTGTGTGTTGACATGGGGCGTCCGCGCCTTAAGGCTGCTGAAGTTCCGGTTACTGGGTATGGTGTCGGTCCGGTGATAAACGCCGAGCTGGCGGTAGATGAAACACGCCTGAGGTTTGCAGCTGTGTCCATGGGCAATCCTCATGCAGTGATAACCGTAAACAAAATAGACAACATCACCTGGCAGGAGCTGGGGCCTAAAATTGAGCAGCACCCAGCTTTTCCGCGCAAGACCAACGTGGAATTTGTCCAGCAGCTGGAACCGGACCGCTTACGGGTGAAAGTTTGGGAACGGGGAGCCGGTCCCACCCTAGCCTGCGGTACTGGTGCCTGTGCTGTAGTGGTAGCTCTTACCTTGACCGGCCAGGTGGATCGGAAAGCCTGGGTGGAACTTCCCGGGGGAGAGTTGTTAATTGAATGGGGTCAAGATGATCGCGTTTACATGACCGGCCCGGCTACCCATGTTTTTGATGGAGAGCTACAGTGGCCTGAGCAAGCTGATGGTTTCGTTTGATGTGAACTTGGTACCGCCAAGCGGTGCCGTCAATTTACACCAGGCTAAAAGGGAGGATACATATGATTAAGCGAGCAAAACGTATTGCTGCTGTTCCACCGTATCTATTTGCCGAAATCGATAAACTAAAGGCGCAAGCCAGAGCGCGTGGAGTCGATGTGATCGACCTGGGAATCGGTGACCCCGATCAGCCTACTCCCGGGCATGTGATCCAGGCGCTTAAGGAGGCAGCAGCCGATCCGGCCACTCATCGCTATCCGCCTTATGAGGGCTTGCCGGAATTTAAGCAGGCTGTGGCCGACTGGTATCGGGAGCGTTATGAGGTTGAGCTCGATCCGGAAACCGAAGTGATGGCTTTAATCGGTTCCAAGGAGGGAATTGCCCATATTTGCTGGGCCTTTGTTGATCCAGGCGACGTAACTTTGGTGCCTGACCCGGCCTATCCAGTTTATCGAACCGGTACTTTATTAGCTGGTGGGGTACCTTATACTCTACCGCTCCAGGCGGAAAACGATTTCTTACCTGATTACAGCTTGGTTGATTCGGAGACAGCGCAACGAGCCAAGTTGCTTTTTATCAATTATCCTAACAACCCTACGGCAGCAGTAGCAACACCGCAGTTTTTTGCTCAAACAGTGGACTTTGCTCGCCAACACGGTATAGCAGTGTGCCATGATTTTGCCTATTGCGAAACCACTTTTGACGGTTATCGGGCCCCGAGCTTTTTGGCTACACCGGGAGCCAAGGAAGTGGGGATTGAGTTCAACTCCCTGTCCAAGCCGTACAACATGACTGGGTGGCGAATAGGCTTTGCCGTGGGCAACAAAGATGTGTTGGCAGCTTTGTCGATAATCAAGACTAACGTTGATTCTGGTGTATTTAACGCCGTTCAATATGCCGGCATCAGAGCGTTAACCGGTCCGCAAGATTCTATTGACAGTATGAATCGCATCTACACCGGCCGCCGTGATGCCATAATTGACGGCCTCAACAGCTTAGGCTGGAAACTGCAGCCCACTAAGGGTACCTTTTATGTTTGGGCCCCAGTACCGGAAGGGTATACTTCTAAAAGCTTTGCCGCTTTGTTATTGGAAAAAGCAGGTGTTAATGTAGCTCCCGGTAATGGCTATGGCCAGTATGGTGAAGGCTTTTTCCGCATTGCCCTCACTTGCAGTGAGCAGCGCCTGAGAGAAGCTGTAGATCGGATGCGGCAACAGGGTATTTTCTTTGCAGGGAAGCGATAACGTGCAGAGCATGACTGGTTTTGGCCATGGCTTGGCCCAAGCTGGGGCTAGGACCTTCACAGTGGAGATACGCACCTTGAACCATCGTTTTGGCGAATATGTCTTACATTTGCCCCGCGAACTGGGCCAATGGGAGGAACGCATACGGCGTCGACTATCCACAGAGTTAGCCCGTGGGCGCATCGAAGTTTGGGTAAACGTGCGCGGGGAGAGCTGGCCAAAGGAAGTGCGAGTGGACAGCGAACTGGCTCAGGCCTATCTGAAGGCAGCCCGGTGGTTGGGTCAGGAGTTTTCCTTGGACTTAGACGTTACGCCGGCTGTTCTCTTAGGTCTGCCGGAAGTCATTTCCTTAGAAGACCGCGAAGTGGACTTAGAGGCGTTGTGGCCGGCTTGCAGAGAAGCTTTGGACACGGCACTGGCGGATGTATTGGCTATGCGCCGGCGGGAAGGAGTGGCGCTGAAAGAAGACCTGCTGGGTCGGGTAACGGTAATTAGGCAACTTAGCTGCGCTATTCAATCCAAGGCGGCTGCAGTACCGGATCATTACCAGAATAAGCTTCGGGAAAGATTGGCTACAATAGGCACAGAAGGCATGGTGGATGAGGTTCGGCTGGCCCAAGAGGTACTTCTTATGGCCGAACGCGCTGACATCAACGAAGAAATAGTGCGGCTACTTAGCCATCTAGGGCAACTGGAGGCTGCATTGGAGCTGGAGGAGTCGGTAGGAAGAAGACTGGAATTCTTACTGCAGGAAGCTAACCGAGAGGTGAACACTATCGGTGCTAAGTCTCAAGATGTGGACATCAGCGCCCTAGTAGTGCAGTGCAAGGCTGAACTGGAAAAGATGCGCGAACAAGCCCAAAATGTGGAGTGAGGCTTTGATGGTCTTGCTCCGAAGGAGGATTTCCAAATGGCGATCAGACTTATCAACATCGGTTTTGGTAACATTGTTTCGGCCAACCGAATAGTAGCTATTGTAAGCCCGGACTCGGCACCGATTAAGCGCATTGTGCAGGAAGCTCGGGATCGGGGCATGCTTATCGATGCTACTTACGGACGCCGTACCAGGGCTGTGATTGTTATGGACAGCGACCATGTGATTCTCTCGGCTGTACAACCGGAAACGGTAGCCAACCGCCTCGGTGATCGGGCTCCTGTGACTGAGGACAGCAGTGACCATGATTAGGAGTGAGACCTATGCCCCAAGGCTTGCTTTTGGTAGTGTCAGGACCGTCCGGCTGTGGCAAAGGGACGGTCTGTGACTTATTACGGCAGCGCAACCGCGAGCTTATTTACTCCATCTCTGCTACCACCAGGAGACCCCGACCGGGAGAACAAGATGGGGTCAACTACTTTTTCCTTACCCAAAAACAATTTCAGAACCAGGTCAAAGAAGACGGATTTTTGGAGTGGGCTGAAGTGTTTGGCAATTTATACGGAACGCCGCGGGGGTGGGTGGAGGACCGATTGGCAAGGGGAAGGGATGTGCTGCTGGAGATAGATACCCAGGGGGCATTGCAGGTGAAAGCCAGTTATCCCGCTGGGATTTTGCTTTTTCTCCTGCCGCCCAGTATGGCTGAGTTAAAGCGGCGGATTGACGGACGAGGCACTGAAAACGCGGCTGAAAGAGAGCGCCGCTTTCAGGCGGCCAGACAGGAAATAGCTCAAATACGAAATTACGATTATCTGGTGGTCAATGATGAAGTAACCCAGGCAGTGCTCAAGATTGAGGCGATTTTACTGGCTGAGCGTAGCCGTATTAGCCGCTATGATCTACAAGAACTTAAGGCAATGTTGGGGGGATAAGCATGAAGGGACCTGATCTAGCCACGTTGCGCCAGCGTATTCCCAACAAGTATTTGTTGGTAGCAGCCACATCCAAACGAGCCCGTCAGCTAATGGGTGGGGCGGCTCCACGCCTGGACAATGCTCAGGGCAAACCGGTAGGTGTGGCTTTGCAAGAAATTGCCAGCGGGGTTATAGTCCCTGGAACGCCAGAAAGCGAGAGTAAGTAGAGGTGGCTACCATGATCAATAAGACTGTGGTTCTAGGGGTTACCGGGGGAATAGCAGCCTATAAGGCGGCCCAGGTGACAAGTAGCTTGGTGCGCTTGGGGTTTACAGTCAAGGTTATCATGACCGAAGCAGCCACCCGCTTTGTAGCACCGCTCACTTTTCAGACTTTAAGTCGGCAGCCGGTAGTGGTGGATATGTTTGCTGCTCCTGAGAAGTGGGACGTGGCTCATGTGGCCTATGCTCAGGCGGCAGATCTTATTGTTGTTGCTCCGGCTACTGCTAACGCGCTGGCCAAATTAGCTTTAGGCCTGGCTGATGACATGCTCACAGCCACCGTGTTGGCCAGCCAGGCCCCGGTGCTGGTAGCACCGGCCATGAACAGCAATATGTACCTTAACCCTGTTGTTCAGCAGAACCTAGATCTACTCAAGCGGCGGGGCTTTCATGTGATAGAACCGGAGACAGGCTTTTTAGCCTGCGGCGCTGAGGGCCCAGGACGCTTAGCTGCTCCGGAGCGCATTGTCCAAGAGGCGAAGAGACTGCTGGCTTCAGAGCTCGATCTTAACGGCTGGCGCGTACTGATTACAGCCGGCCCGACTCGAGAACCGTTGGATCCGGTGCGCTATCTGTCTAATCGATCTACCGGACGCATGGGTTATGCTTTGGCTGCCGTGGCCGAGCAGGGCGGGGCCCAAGTGACTCTGGTCAGCGGACCTACTTCGTTGCCGGTACCGTTTGGGGTGGAGCGGATTGACGTAGTAACGGCAGAAGATATGTACCAGGCAACGAGGAAGTACTTTCCTGAGGCTACCGCTTTGATCATGGCCGCGGCAGTGGCAGATTTTCGGCCGAAACAATACAGCGCTGACAAACTCAAGAAGAAGACGAGCGAAAAACTAACCTTAGAGATGGAACAAACAGTAGATATCTTGAGCTCCATCGCTGATCTGAAACAACCGGGACAGATAACCATTGGCTTTGCCGCCGAAAGCTCTGATCTTGTCGCCCGTGCGCAGGAAAAGCTAAGGCGTAAACGGCTTGATTTTATTGTAGCCAATGACATTACCCGGAGCGATGCCGGTTTTGCAGCTGCTACTAACGAAGTGATTATTCTCTGGCCGGATGGCAAGAAGGAGCACCTACCGTTGGCTGCCAAGGAAGACATTGCAGTAGCCATTTGGAAACGGGCCAAAAGCGTGCAGGAGGAGCTGTTAGCTTCTTTCGAGAAGTAACCTCCTAAGGAGGAGTTGTTGTCCCTATGGCTAAGCTAGCGGCAGTGCTGGTCGACCTGGTTACGTCAGCGACAAACAAGACTTTTACTTACAGTGTTCCGGACTCGCTCCTGGGCCAAGTCGGATGTGGAACCAAGGTACGGATTCCTTTTGGCCCTCGGGTTCTTACCGGGTATGTGGTACCGGAGACACCGGAACCGGTGGAAAAGGTGCGGCCTATTTCAGCGGTGTTAGCTCAGGACTTGTTCAATGAAGAAGCTTGGCAGCTAGCACGCTTTGTGGCTGATCGCTATCTATGCCATCAGGTTGAGGCTTTGTATCTGGTGCTTCCACCGGGAACAAGTAGCGGATTATCTTTAGAACGACGGGTGGAGTATGTTGATCTGTTGTTACCCGAGCAGGAGGCACGCACCCTAGTCCATGCTCTAGGCCGCCGGGCACCGGCACAAGCACGGATAGTAACCGCACTTTTGAAAGAGCGACCGGCGGTGCGCCGAGAACTCTTGCAACGAGCTCCGGCCGCTGCCAGCAGCCTGAAGGCTCTGGTTTCCCGGGGTGTGGTTACCACCTGGATCGAGGTGGACCCTGTTTCCCAGCTAAGCTGCTTAGAGACTGCTGCCACAACAGCCGAACAACTGCCGGTACTTACAGAGGCTCAATCCAGATCATTGGAGCCGATTATGGAGGCTCTAGAGACGTATCGGCAGGAAAACTTTCTTCTCCATGGTGTGACCGGCAGCGGCAAGACAGAGATATATCTCCGAGTTCTGGCGGCGGCTTTGAAACAAGGACGCGGAGGGATAGTGCTGGTACCGGAAATTGCTCTTACCCCGCAGATGCGGGAGCGTTTTGTCCACCGCTTTGGACACAGAGTCGCTATTTTACACAGCGGACTGAGGGATCGGGAACGATACGACCAGTGGCAGCGCATCCGACAAGGGAAAGCCCAGATAGTAGTGGGTGCCCGCTCGGCTGTGTATGCCCCACTGACGAAGATTGGTGCTATAATTCTAGATGAGGAGCATGAGACAGCATACAAGCAAGAAGAGAGTCCCCGCTACCACGCTCGGGAGGTAGCACTTTGGCGAGCTCGTAACCAAGGAGCGGTAACTATTTTAGGCAGTGCTACCCCGGCGGTGGACACCTACTATCAGGCCCAAAATGGTGGCTATCGCTTGCTCACCTTACCGGAGAGAATCGCTAAGCGCCCATTGCCCCAAGTTGAGATCGTGGACATGCGGCGCGAGCTGTTGGCCGGCAACAGAAGTATTTTCAGTCGACTGCTTCAGACGGAAATGGAAAGAGTTCTGGCTTGTAAGCAGCAGGCAATATTGTTTCTGAACCGTCGCGGACACAGCACCTTTGTGCTTTGCCGGCACTGTGGTTTAGTGGCCGAATGTCCGCATTGTGATCTAGCTCTTACTTTCCATAAAGTGGGGCGGCGTCTAATCTGCCATCATTGTGGTTATTCCGAACCCCAATACCACTTGTGCCCTAGCTGTGGTAGTAACTATGTGCGCGATTTTGGCTGCGGAACGCAGCGTGTTGTCAGTGAGGCCCGGCGCCTCTGGCCCAGGGCGCGGATTCTGAGGCTTGATGCTGACACCAGCGCTCGAACCGGGGCTACTGACGAAATCATCCATTCATTTTCCCAGGGAAGAGCTGACATCTTGGTTGGGACGCAGATGGTAACCAAAGGCCTGGACATTGCTCGTGTAACGTTGGTGGGCATTGTGAGTGCGGACCTGACTCTTAATCTGCCCGATCCTTATGCGGCTGAACGTACCTTCCAACTACTGGAACAAGTCGCCGGGCGTACAGGACGGGGTGAACTGCCGGGCCGAGCGATACTGCAGACGTACACTCCCAATCATGTTAGCATTACAGCGGCTCAGCGACATGATTATGCTGGTTTTTATCGGGTGGAGCTGGAGCGGCGAAAACGCCATCTGTATCCTCCGTTCGTGAAAGTGGTTTTAGTTCGTGCTTTGGCACCGAAAGAAAAGACAGCTATAGAGCTATTGCAGCAACTACTTAGTATGCTGCCCAAAGGGGAAGATGTAAGGATAGAAGGGCCGGCCCCGTGCCCGTTCCTGAAAGTAGGGAATAGATTTCGCTGGCAACTGATTCTCAAAGGTTCGGACCTAAGGCGACTTAAGAATCAACTGGCGGCAGCTTTGCCAACGCTGACTGCAGCCTGTCAGCGGGCCGGAGCGCGGCTTACAGTGGATGTGGATCCGCTGTCTTATCTGTAGCTGACTGAGCAAAGGAGAGGCATCAATGGGTGAAGGTGAACTTAATATTCGACTTTATGGAGATCCGGTGCTGCGGCAGCCAGCACAATCTGTGACCAAGATCAATGACCGTCTGCGCCGGTTGTTACATGATATGGCTGTTTCCATGTATGATGCTGATGGCGTTGGCTTAGCTGCACCCCAAGTGGGTGTATTATTGCGAGCAGTGGTTATTGATGTGGGTGAGGGGCTATTGACTCTTATTAATCCGGAGATCATAGCGGCAGAAGGTGAGGAGCTCGGTGTTGAAGGTTGTCTCAGTCTTCCGGGCTTGGTGGGGGATGTTCCTCGAAGTAGCAAGGTCACAGTCCGGGCCCTGGATCTTAAAGGTCGAAACCAGGAGATTAGCGGAGAGAACCTGCTGGCTCGGGCACTGCAACACGAACTGGATCATTTGGACGGCATCTTGTTCATCGACCGGGCTCAAAACATTCGACCCAGTGAAAGTGAAGAAGATAGAGGGTGATCGAGGTGCGTATTGTTTTCATGGGCACGCCTCAGTTTGCCGTGTCTACGCTCAAGGAGTTGATCCCGTCTGTGGTCGGGGTGGTTACGCAACCGGATAGGCCCAGAGGGCGGGGCCATCAGCTGCGGCCTTCGGCGGTGAAAGAGGCGGCAGTAGCCGCCGGCATTCCGGTCTTGCAACCACAACAGGTGAACAGCGATGAGTTTCTGGCCGACATTCGGGCATTGGAGCCAGATCTTATTGTAGTGGTGGCTTTTGGTCAGATCTTGCCTTCCGCGCTGCTAGGCATGCCTCCGCTGGGTTGTATTAATTTGCACGCTTCGTTGTTGCCAAGTCTGCGCGGCGCAGCTCCTATACAGCGCGCCATTATGAACGGTGATGTCATGACCGGGGTTACCACCATGTACATGAGTGAGGGACTGGACACAGGTGACATAATTATGCAGGCAGAGGAAAAGATCGCGCCTGATGACACGGCTGGCACGTTAGCAGTACGGCTGGCACAAAAGGGCGCTGATCTGGTTCGGCGTACTGTAAGGGCGATTGCGGAGGGAACTGCTCCCCGCCACCCACAAGACGATTCCTTAGCCAGTTGGGCCCCGCCGCTCAAGAAAGAAGACGAGATTTTGAATTGGGAACTGCCGGCCCCCATGGTAGCCAATCAGGTGCGGGCACTGAACCCGAAACCGGGGGCAGCCACGTTTGTGGCTGGGAACCGGCTGAAGGTTTGGCGGGGCCAGGTATCTGGACTGGCTTCTTTAGCAGGAAAACCGGGACAAGTATTGAAAGTACAAGGTGATAGCGGTATCTTGGTGGCTTGTGGGGAAGGGGCAGTAGTTATCCAAGAAGTACAACCTGCCGGCAAACGTTCCATGACGGCGCCGGCCTATGCTTGTGGGTACCGTGTACAGCCAGGGGATGTTTGGGGCTAAGGGAGGGGAAGGCCTGTGGCCAAAAAGAGATTGATCTTAAGTCTGGCTTTGGGTTTTGCCATTCTGTTGGGCCTGTTGGCCGGCAGATTATGGTACGTTTCTTTTTATGGATTAGATAAACTCTCGCGCTATGTCTTTTTAGGCCTCGGGCTGACCTTTTTCCTCTTTGTAGTCACGGTTTTGGTCGGTGTGGTGGGAGTTGTCCTCATAATTCTCTGGCACCGTCCAATCCCGGTTCTTGATCGTCCGGTTAGCATCCTTATCACCCGGCTGTTACCGTTGTCTATGCAGGTGGGACGTTTCTTTCACGTTACCAAAGAGAAGTTGGAGCGTTCGTTTATTGAGATTAACAACAATTTAGTGCGGGCGCGAAAAATTAAGGTGGCACCCCGGCAACTGCTGGTACTGGCTCCTCATTGTCTGCAGTATTCAGGCTGCGAGTATAAGATTACTGCCGATGTAAGCAACTGTCATCTTTGCGGCCGCTGCCAGATCAAAGACCTATTGTTGTTAGCTCGAAATCTAGGCGTGGGGTTGGCTGTGGTCACCGGCGGAACCCTGGCGCGCAAGAAGGTGCAGGAATTAAGACCTGACGCCATTGTGGCCGTAGCATGTGAGCGGGATCTATCCAGTGGGTTACAGGATGTGTATCCGCTGCCGGCCTTCGGGGTGTTGAACGAACGACCCAATGGTCCTTGTGTGGATACCAAGGTGGATCTGGAGCGGCTAAGACAGGCCATATTGTATTTTATCGAACCGGAAGCCGAAACCTTGGGGGTGAATTAGTGCTACTGTTATTGTTTCTCATCTTGCTAACTGCGTTTTTCCCTTGGCTGCTTTTCCCGCTGGTGTTGTTTTTCTTGTTTAATCTGCTAATGATACCGTTTGGTTTTACTATCCGTTCCATGTGGAATTTGCTTACGGTTCCAGGGCAGCTGGTACGTGTAGCCTTTAACCCTAATCTTAGAAAAAATCATGCTCTTGAACATGCAACCATCAATGTTATTGAAGAACAGTTTGGCTCCCGGCAACTGTCTGGATATGCGGCTGAGGACGGATTCTATATATTCGGAGCTGTGGATCCTGGTATTCTGGAGGCGGCAGCCCGAGCCGGACATGGCCGTTTGTTGGCGGGGGAAAGAGAGTTGGTGGTTCACCGACGTTGCGGTACTACTATTGCGGCAGCTAATTTCATCTCGTCGGCGGCTTTCCTCGGTTTGTTATGGGCCACGCGTCATTTTACCTTCCTTAACGTGATGGTGGCTTTGGCAGTGGCCAATTTAATCGGCCCGTTGTTGGGTACAATGTTACAGAAACATGTTACTACGTCCTGGGACGTGCGTGATCGGGAGATTAGTGGTATTGAGTACAAGTGGGAACGGCCGGCGTCGTTCTTTGGCGGCTGGGTGGCGGTACCGCAGCAGTTTTTCGTGAGGACACGACGCCTTTACTAGCCAAAAGACAGAACAAAAAGGTGGTGGAGAATGGCTAAAGACAAAACTGCTCGCGACGTAGCCCTTGAAGTGCTGCTTAGGGTAGAACAGACAAGATCTTATGCTAATTTAGTGTTAGCGCCGGCTTTAGCCAAGAGCAGCTTAAGCTCTCGCGACCGGGCTCTCACCACCGAGTTGGTGTATGGGACAGTCCGAACACTCGGCACTTTGGATTGGGCGTTGCAGGAACGGAGTAACATGCCCTTGGCTAAACTGGATCCGCCGGTGCGGGCACTAATGCGGCTGGGGGCTTACCAGCTTTTGTTTACGCGGATACCTCCTGCCGCGGCCTGTTTTGAAACTGTGCAGCAGGCGAAAAGAGTCAGTCATGAGGGTAGTGCCCGCTTCGTTAATGCTGTGCTCAGGCGTCTGGCCAGGGAACGGAGCCGGTTAGAGTTCCCCGATATAGATGAGGAGCCGGTGCGCCATATAGCGCTAAAATACTCTCATCCTGAATGGCTGGTCCAAAGATGGTTAGAACGCCTAGGGTTAGAAGATACTTTAGAGCTCTGTCGGGCCGATAACCTAGTGCCTCCGCTTTGCTTGCGCGCCAATTTGACGCGGACAACCAGAACGGAACTGATTGTGCTGCTTAAGAGGCATGGTTTGGTTGTGTCTCCGCGCCATAAGGTGCCGGAGGCGCTGTATGTAGAAGGATCTGGCATGGTAGAAGGGCTGCCTGGTTTTCAGGCCGGGTTGTTTACGGTGCAGGACGAAAGTTCCATGTTAGCCACGCATGCCCTGGCGCCCAAGGCCGGGGAACGATTACTGGATGCTTGTGCCGGTCCAGGCGGCAAGACGACCCATCTGGCAGAGTTTATGAACGATCGAGGTCAGATTCTGGCCCTGGATATTCACCCCCATAAACTCACTCTAGTCCGAGAGAATGCCGCGCGGCTGCATCTTGACTGCATCAACACCAGAGAAGCTGACGCTCGCCGATTGCCACCGGATCTTAGGGGGGCGTTTACCAAAGTGTTGGTGGATGCACCATGCTCAGGAACAGGAGTACTCAGGCGGAGACCGGATCTGAGGTGGCGTAAGACGCCGGAGGAGCTTACGAGTTTGCCCAAGATGCAGCTTAAGATACTCGTCGGTGCCAGTGAAGCCTTGGCTGTTGACGGGACTCTCCTGTACAGTACGTGTAGCCTGGAACCGGAAGAAAACATGGAGGTTGTGACCGCGTTTTTAGCGTCACGACCGGAGTTCGTTTTGACTGACTTAAGACCTACACTGGGGGAATTCATCCAGGAACCGACACTAAGGCAGGGCTTTCTGCAGCTATACCCACATAAACATGAACTGGACGGGTTTTTCCTGGCCGGTCTCAAACGGTGCCAAGAGGGGAAAAACCATGACTAAGTTAGAGCTGAGGAATCTTAGCTTTGGTGAGCTCCATGAGCTGATACGTTCCTTCGGAGAACCGCCCTATCGGGCGGACCAGATTTACAACTGGTTGTACAGACACGTGGTCCTGTCTTTTGAGGAAATGACGAATCTGCCGGCTCAGTTGCGCTGGCAGCTAACCGAAGAGACTACCTTGGATAGTATCCGTGTGCGTGAACGCTATTGCTCCTCCGACACTGATACGGTGAAACTGCTATTCTCGCTGGTTGACGGCCAAGCAGTGGAAGGGGTTTTGCTTCGGTATCGCCGCTGGTTCAGTGCCTGTCTTTCGTCCCAGGCCGGTTGCCGGATGGGTTGTGCTTTCTGTGCGTCTACCTTGGGAGGGCTGGCTCGCAATCTCACCGTAGGTGAAATGACTGGGGAACTAGTGCATTTGGCCCGGGAAGCGAGACAGCTTGGGGGCGACGTTCGGAGCTTAGTGCTCATGGGCACCGGTGAACCCTTAGACAACTATAAGAACGTGCTGAAATTCTTGGCTCAGGTTACCGAACCCCATGGCTTTAATCTAAGTTATCGTCGGATCACGCTTTCCACCTGTGGTTTGGTACCGGGTATTCGCCGTTTGGCCCAGGAGGAGCTGCCGCTCACTTTAGCCGTGTCGTTACACGCTCCTACAGACGAGCTTAGAACCGAGCTGATGCCCATTAACAAAGTGTACCCGCTGGAAGAACTTATGGCTGCTTGCCGTGAGTATACCCAGATTACCGGTCGTCGCCTTACCTTCGAGTACGCTTTGCTGGTTCAGGTAAATGATTCGCTTAACCATGCCCACCAATTGGCAAATTTGATCGGTGGATTGCCGTGTCACGTGAACCTTATTGCCTTTAATCCGGTTCCGGAGCGCGGGTTTAGGCGACCCGAACCTAGTCGAGTAGAAGCCTTTTATCAAGTGCTGCAGGAAAGAGGCGTTTCTGTTACTGTGCGGCGCGAGCTCGGCCGCGATATTGCGGCTGCCTGTGGTCAGCTCAGGCGGAGGGTGCTCAGAAAAAGGACGTCGAGAGCATGACAGGTTTATGGGAAAAACTAGTCAACAGATTTCGCCATGCCAGGTACCGGCAGCAACAGAAAACCTTGCCCCAGACCATCTGGCTGCACCTGGTGGCTGCCCTGGAAGAAAGCGGTAAGGGCATGGCTTTGCGTCCCAACTTATATCAAGTAATGATACCGGCCTCGGATTATGATCTGCTACGGCCGCTAATTGCCGATTTAGAAGTGGAGTTAGCGGGCAGATTGGCGACAGAGGCCCTTAAGCGGGGCTACCATCTTACTGGTGCCGCTGGAGTGAAGATTGTTGTCGGGACGGTAAACACAATGCGGGTTAAGACCCAGCACGTGTCGGAAGCACCGGCAGAGGCAGATAATGACACTACGGTTATATTTCGCTTATCGAAGCGGAAGAAACAGTCGTCGTTGCCGTCACGCCAGCTGGTGGTGCTCACTGGACCTGATCGAGGGAGTATCTTTACCCTTTGGGGAACCGAGGTATTAATAGGACGAAGTGAGACTAATCATATAGTGCTTCACGATGAGGGTGTGTCTAGGGTACATCTTAGAATCTCGTGGACTGACAACGAAGAATATATTGAGGATCTGGGCAGCCTCAACGGTACCTGGGTAAATGGATGCCCCGTGCTGGGACAAAGGCGGCTCGAAGAGGGAGACAAGATAACATTGGGTTCCACGACCCTGGAATACCGGGGGTGAAGATGTGGACGTAATTCGTCTGGTAGTCCAAATAGTGTTTCTTAGTTTCTTTTACTGGTTTATACTGTCGGTGGTACGGGCCATGGAACGGGATATGGCCAACCAAAGAAAGGAAGACGCCTAGAGGCCATACCGGACTTCAGGGCGGGGAGGTGACTGAAGTGCTGGCAGGATGGGCACGGACAGATGCAGGTAAGGTCCGATCAGGCAATGAAGATGCGTTCTGGCTGGGGGGAGAAGAAAACTGGTATTTGGCTCTGGTAGCTGACGGAATGGGCGGTCACCAGGCTGGAGAGGTAGCAAGTCAGCTCGCTGCCACTGTGATTCAGCAGTATGTTACGGCGCAAATGGAAAACCAGGCTCAGAGCAAGAAGACAGTGCCCGTTCACCTGGCACTTCATGCTGCGGTGCAAAGTGCAAACAACCAAGTATTTCTTCGCGCCCAAGACAACCGCGGTTTGTTCGGTATGGGCACAACAGTTACCGCCCTGTGCTTGCTTGATGGGACAGCAGAAATAGCCCACGTAGGGGATAGCAGGGCTTATTTATTCCGGGGAGGAAAGCTCCGTCAGTTGACGGATGACCATTCTTTGGTCCAGGAGTTGGTTAATATGGGATCCATATCCTCGGCCGAGGCCAGACATCATCCTAAGCGGCATCTTTTGACCAGAGTCTTAGGCACTGCCCCCGATCTGTCCATTGATCGGGTTTGGTTACCGACTATGCCTGGGGACTTATTTTTGCTCTGCACCGACGGGCTCACCGGGGAGCTTGCCGATAGTGAAATCGAAGCTGTACTGAAGTCTTTACCGCCGTTGCAAGCAGTGGAGGAGTTGGTTCGACAGGCTTTGGAGCAAGGCGGCCATGACAACGTTACCGCGCTGTTGGTGCAAGCAGGTGATCAGCCGTGATCCAGGGTCGACCGACGGAAAGCTCACTGCTTCGGGGGGCGTTCTTATTGGGGTGGCTGGCCTTCTTCTTGTCCTGGTTGGCAGCCCCGGTGTGGGAGCCACAGGCTTTGTTGTACCCGGCTGCGATCACACTCGCGCTGTACTCGATTCATCGTAGCCTAACAGCCATGGGATCGGCTGCTGACCAACTGCTGCTCCCTCTGATAGCAGTGCCGCTTTTTTTGGGAGTAGCTATCTTATACCGCTTGGATCGGTCCAGTGCCTTCTGGCAGGTGGTTTGGGTTCTTGCCGGCTTGATTATCTTACTGTTACTACAAGTCGTTCCTAATATTAGGGGATGGCGCTCTTATTGGGGTGTACTATTGCTGCTGGGGCTGGGATGCCTGGCGGTTACTCTGGTGTATGGAACTGAAGTGCACGGAGCCAAGATATGGCTCCCAGTTGGGCCGGTGAAGTTCCAGCCGTCAGAGCCAGCCAAGATCTTGTTGTCGTTAGCGTTAGCAGGCTATCTATGTACCCGGAAGGAGCTACTTTTGGTCCGTTCTTGGCAATTAGGAGGGCTGAGACTTCCTCATCCCATTTACTTTGGGCCTTTGACAGTAGCCCTGGCGCTGGCTTTATTACTCATGGTGGTGCAACGAGATTTAGGTACCGGATTGCTACTGTTTGGACTATTTGTCTGCGAACTATACGTAGCTGCTCCCCGCTGGGATTACTTACTGCTGGGATTTCTGGCCTTAGGGGTCGGTAGCGCCATCAGCTATCGGCTGTTTGATCATGTGCGGATCCGGTTCGACATTTGGCTTTCTCCCTGGGAATATGCCGGTGAACAAGGTTATCAGCTGGTACAGGCTTTGCTTGGGACCAGTGCCGGGGGTCTTCTGGGAGCCGGTTTGGGACGAGGGTGGCCAGGGCTGATCCCAGCTGTTACTACGGACCTTACTTTTGTGGCCTGGTGTGAGGAAACCGGGTTGGCCGGTGCCATTGCCCTGGTTCTTATTTACATGCTCCTGATGCAGCGAGGGTTTAAGGCAGCCCTGAGCACAGATGACGATTTCTTAACCTTGGCCGGGGTGGGGGTAACCAGTTTATTTGCGCTTCAATCTTTGGTTATCTTAGGTGGCGCACTGCGACTGATCCCTTTGACCGGTGTTACCTTGCCGCTGTTTAACTATGGGGGTAGTTCGCTGGTGAGCTCGCTAACCGGTTTTGGTTTCCTACTACGCTTGTCGAGCGAGGGGGAGCTAAATGCGAACTAACATTCAGAAGTTACTGCGGTTGTTTATCACCGGGTTTTTACTTGTTATCTTAACTTTAACCAATCTCACGGTTTTTCAGCGTGATAAGCTCATGGCTTCACCGTATAATAAACACCGAATTTCTGGCTGGGATAGCCAAAGTAGGCGGGGAGGAATTTATGACCGTCATGGCGAAGTTCTAGCAGTCACAGAGAAAAAAGGCGGCTTGCGTCGCTACCCTTTGGGAGATACCCTGGCCCCTGTGATCGGGTATATTGATGCCAACATAGGTGCGGCCGGACTGGAAGCTCGTTACAGTGCCGAGCTCAGCGGTCGGCCGCTATTTTGGGCCGCACTGGGATTGAATTTTCCGTTGGCGCTGGCAGGCGAAGACCTAGTACTCACCATCAGCACTGAATTGCAGCAAGAAGCTATGCGCTATTTAGCCGGCCGCCGGGGTGCCGCCGTAGTTTTGGATCCCCGTTCCGGGGCTGTGTTAGCGCTGGCCAGCCAACCTTCGTTCGATCCGGTTCATCTTGCGGCTAAGTGGGAGAATGTCCGCCAAGACTCGGCTGCTCCTCTATTGAATCGAGCCACGCAAGGGTTATACCCGCCGGGCTCAACCTTAAAACTAGTAACGTTGGCTGCTGCTTTAACTCGCCGAACCGACCTGGTCAACAAGGTTTACCATTGTTCCGGCAAACTGGCATTGCCCGGGTATACAATACATTGTTCTCAGCCCCATGGTGAATTGGACTTAGCCTCAGCGCTGTCAGTGTCCTGCAATGTTACTTTTGCCCAGCTAGGGATTGAATTAGGCAATGGTAGCTTGGCTAAACAGGCGGAGCGAGCCCGGTTCAACCGCAATATACCGCTCGAGTTACCGCTGGGCGTGAGTTCATTTCCACCGGGCAAAGCAGGGGAGGGCGAAACAGCTCAGCGGGCTATCGGTCAAGGCCAGGTTTTGGCTACCCCTATGCAGATGGCATTAGTAACGGCTGGCATTGCTGGGGGAGGGGTTATTTGGCGTCCCTATCTGGTCCAAGAGCGACACTTGGGTGGAAGGATCATTGCTCGGACTCAACCGGACAAACTGGCTCAGTTTGTCTCGCCCGAGGTGGCTGCGGCCATAACCAACATAATGACCGAGGTGACCAAGCGGGGCACCGGCACCGGAGCTGCTTTATCCGGGGTAGAAGTAGCCGGCAAGACTGGCACCGCCGAAAACCCCCACGGCGCTCCCCACGCCTGGTACGTAGGTTTTGCTCCGGCGGACAAGCCGAAAGTAGCGGTGGCGGTGGTGGTGGAAAACGCCGGCAGCGGTGCGGCGGCAGCGTTGCCTTTGGCACGGAGATTGTTAGAATTGGCCTTAAAAGAGGTGAGCTAAGTGTCCCAGATGCTGGCGAATCGGTACGAATTAATGGAGAAGATTGGCGAAGGCGGTATGGCCGTAGTATATAAAGCCCGCTGCACTTTTCTTGATCGCTGGGTAGCGATCAAGATTTTGCGTGATCAATACGCCAACAACCCTGAGTTTGTAGACCGTTTTCAGCGGGAAGCCAGGGCGGCGGCACGACTGGCCCACCCTAACATTGTTTCTATTTACGACGTGGGCGAGGACCAGGGCCGCCATTTTATTGTTATGGAGTATGTACAAGGTGAAAACTTGAAAGATTACTTGTCCAGGCGCGGACCGCTGACACCACAGACTGTGGCCGAGATGGGACAGCAGGTGGCGGCAGCGCTGGCTCACGCTCATTGCCGCGGTATTATCCATCGCGATATCAAGCCCCATAACCTTTTGGTCAGCCCTGAAGGTCAAGTAAAAGTGACGGATTTTGGCATTGCCCGGGCGGCAGCGGCTTCCAGTCTCACCGAAACCGGGGTAGTGCTGGGATCGGTGCATTACTTTTCCCCCGAGCAAGCACAAGGCGGTGCCGTGGATGCTCGGTCCGATACCTATGCCTTGGGTGTGGTGCTGTATGAGCTGTTGACTGGGGTACCGCCGTTTACAGGGGACTCGCCTATTGCTATTGCGCTGAGCCATTTGGATTCTGAGCCGCCAGCGGTGGCGGAACTTTGTCCCTATGTACCCGAAGATCTGGAACAGGCCATCATGAAAGCAATGGCCAAGGATCCGGCCCATCGCTATCAAACCGCCGGGGAGCTGAATCGGGCTTTGGCTCCAGCTGCCAGCAGGACAGGGGCTCAGGAGGAGCCGACCCGTGTTCTTACTGCTGTACCTGGGCGGGAAAAAGCCACAGCGACGCGTAACCGACCAAAGCCTAACCGCCGGTCTACAACCTGGGTGGTAGCCACGATCCTGTTGCTGTCTGTTCTGACCGGAGCCTTCTTGTGGTTCCGCTACTACTTCTTAGTGCCGATAGTAGAGGTGCCCCCGTTGTTGGGATTACAGGTGGAAGATGCCCGTCTGCTGCTGGCGGAAAAAGGTTTAGACTATTACGTGCTGCGGGAAGTATACAGCGAAGAAGAAGCAGGCGTAGTAGTAGATCAGGAACCGAAACCGAGTTCAATTAGAAAAAGCGGTGTCGGCGAAAAAGTCGGCCTGATTGTTAGCAAAGGCCGTGAATTGGCCCAGGTACCTGATGTTCGCGGCCAGACCCAGGCTGGAGCCGCAGCCGTATTGGCCCAAAGGAATCTGGAAGCAGGCACATTACGGGAAGAATACGATCCGGTTACACCTGTTGGGTTGGTATTGGGCCAGGAACCAGCCCCCAGAACTCAAGTGCCGGCCGGGACCAAGGTAGCGTTAGTTCTTTCATTGGGCCCACCGCCACAACCGGTGGTGGTACCGGACCTAGCCGGGAAAGATTTGGCAGTGGCTCAGAGCGAGTTAACTGCCTCAGGCCTGGAACTTGGTGGTATTAGCGAAGAACCAAGCAACATCTATGGTGTGGGCAAAGTCGTGCGTACTGATCCGCCGCTGGGAACTACAGTTCAGGAGGGAGATAGCATCAGTTTAATTGTAAGCCAGGGACCACTGGCTGAGGCCGAATTGGTGACTTTTACGTTGAATGTAACTGTCCCCGACGGACCGCCCCAACAACTGGTTGAAGTCTGGGTGGTTAGCGCCGAAAACGAGCAGCGCGTTTTCCAGGAGCGGCTTGCCCCCGGTAAGAAGGTAAGCTTGTCACTTAAGGCTAGGCCTCAGAACAAGGTGCGGGTAGATCTTGACGGAGATACATGGAAGGAGTTTCCTGTCAGTGCCGGCAGTGGAACGTAAACAAGGGCTGGTTACTCGAGCCCTGGGAGGTTTCTTTTTTGTAGCCGCTAACGGAGAGACTTATCGTTGCACAGTTAAGGGCACCCTGAAAAAGCGAGAAGAAATTTTGGTCGGTGAGCGAGTAGCATTTACCACCACGGAACTGACCGACGGAGTAATTGACCAGGTGTTGCCACGGCAGAGCCGCTTATTGCGTCCTCCGGTAGCCAATACGAACAAGTTAGTGGTTATATTCTCTGTGGATCTGCCACCGCCCAACTATATGCTCATAGATCGTATTTTGGTTCAAGCAGAAGCGGCTAGGTTAGAGATTGTAGTGTGCCTGAACAAGGTCGATCTGCTTGAGCGACCCGGTCAGGACCAGGAACTGCTGGCGCCTTATCAACTGGCCGGCTATCGTGTTTATAGTGTAAGCACTAAAACTATGACCAACGTGGCCTCCATCAAAGAGGAATTCTGTGACTGCATCACCGTTTTAGCCGGACAGTCTGGGGTGGGCAAGTCAAGCTTGCTGAACGCCCTGGAACCAGGACTGAAGCTAGCTACCGGTAAGGTTAGCCCGCGAACTCAGCGCGGTCGCCACACTACCCGCCAAGTGGAGTTACTGCCGCTGGCTGTAGGTGGCTGGGTAGCTGATACGCCGGGTTTTAGTACCTTGAGCTTACCAGACGTTGAGCCGGAGGAGCTAGTCTACCTTTTTCCCGAATTAGGAGCCATAGCTCTAAATTGCCGTTTTGCCGATTGCCGTCACGAGACCGAGCCAGATTGTGCTGTTCGGGCTGCAGTTGCTGCCGGGCAGGTGATGCCGGTAAGATTTGAATCATATTTAACAATGGCCGGGGAGTTGCGCCAGTTAAGGAGGAAATGGTAATGGTGAAGGTTGCACCGTCGCTTCTGGCGGCGGATTTTTCCGCGCTGGGGGCAGAGGTTGCCCGAGCCAAAGAAGCCGGAGCCGACCTATTACACTTGGATGTTATGGACGGACATTTCGTACCTAATATCACCTTTGGACCACAAGTAGTGGCGGCGGTACGAAAGCACACAGATCTGCCTTTGGACGTACACCTTATGATCAGTGAAGCCGATCGGTACCTGGAGGATTTTGCTGCTGCCGGAGCCGATATTATTTGTGTCCATGTTGAAGCTTGTTTGCATCTTCATCGGACCATTACCCGAATACTGGAATTAGGCAAAACCCCGGCTGTAGCCTTGAACCCGGCTACTTCTGCTCATACGCTGGCCCATGTTTTGGATTTAGTAGGTATGGTGCTGTTGATGACAGTAAATCCGGGTTTCGGCGGACAGGAATTTATTCCGGCAGTTGTGCCAAAGATAGAACAAGTGGCCGAAGAAATAAGAAGGCGCGGGCTGGATGTGGCGCTGGAAGTGGACGGTGGCATTGACCGCAAGACAGCTGCTACGGTGGTATCGGCAGGGGCCAATGTGTTGGTGGCTGGGTCGGCCATTTTTGGTTGCCCAGACATAAGAGCAGCCATAACGTCTATTAGACAGGCCGGGGCAGGTGCTTTACAATGAGGGCAGTTGTAGTGGCGGCCGCAGGCCAGGTGGATCACTCTTTATGTCCCCACATGAATAAGGCCGATTTACTGGTAGCTGCCGACGGTGGAGCTGCAGCTATGCTGGAGTTGGGCTTTGTTCCCCACGCGGTGGTAGGCGATTTTGACTCCCTAAGCCCGGAGGTAGCTTCTCGGCTGGCGGAGTGCGGCAGTGAGTTCGTTCGGGTCCAACGGGAAAAAGATGAGACCGACACAGAGCTGGCTGTGCGTTACGCCCTCCAGCACGGAGCCGATGACATTACATTTCTAGGGGCTGTTGGCGGGCGGATTGATCATACGTTGGCCAATTTGATTCTGTTGGCTGGCTTGGCGAAGAAAAATATTCCGGTCAAAGCTGTCACCCCGACCTTAGCTGTTTATGCAGTAACTGAAAGGTTGGTTATTCGAGGAACCAAAGGAGAATTAGTGTCGGTTTTTCCTTTCCAGGGACCGGCCGAAGGAGTAACTGAAATCGGCTTTAAGTACCCGCTGACGGACGCCTATCTAGATCCTTTCGCCGTAGTGGGCATCAGCAACGAGCTGGCCGGCCCGGAAGGGGTTATTCAGGTTGAAAAAGGAGTGCTGCTAGTTTTCCATTACCACCACGACCAAAAGCCCGGCTAGAAGGCCGGGCTTTTGTTTGACTATCAGGAGCCAAATCAAGCTGAGTAGAATATAATGAAGCAAATCGCAGCAGGTGCTAGTACCAGAGGAGGTGATAGGAGGTGAGGCGCCGAGCACGCTTTTGGCGGAGGAGTTTGGGAGGAATTGTTGCTGCCGGCGGGGCTATTATTTTTGCCCTGGCCATCCCTCCATGGGCTTGGAGCATGCTGTTGGGACTTACACTGGTTGCTTTGGGCGGGTACTTGTATGTTAGGTCTATCTAGGCCCGGGACTACCATGCACCCAAAATTTGGCGATAGGAGGGGAAAATGTGCGTATTCATGTTATTAAAGTGCCTAAGTTCGTCGGTACCATCCTCATGGGTTTGCTCCGAGTGTTTCACCGCGGCGAATAACAGACAGCGCCTTTAGGGGGGTGAGGCCGAGGAAGGGAGAGAAGAAAGGTGGGCGAGAGGATTCTCTGCAAAACTACCGGCTATCGGTTGGTAGATTCGCAGTACCGACGTCTTGTCCTATATGAAGTCCTTCTGGCAGAAATAAACCAGATATACAGCAAAATAGAGAATGATAATATCCAGCATGTCTATTATCGACTTGAGGTTACCGGCAAATAATGGTAACCTTTTTTGTTTGAGACTGCTTCTAAGCTTATAACGATAAATGAGCGCAAGAATAAAAAGCGCAACAAGTGCGCTTCTTATAAGGCCCGTTCAACTTTCCCGGAACGCAGACATCTGGTACAAACGTTCACCCGCCGTGGAGCTTTGCCATCAACTGATATCTTTACCCGCTGCAAGTTGGGTTTCCAGGCCCTCTTGGTGCGGATATGGGAGTGACTTACCTTCATTCCCATTTGTCGCGTTTTGCCACAAATGGCACATACTTTCATGTTTCCACCTCCAAATCATACCACCGAACAAGTCTAGTAACCTCTTGAATTCTAGCATACCTTCTGTGTTCGCGCAAGAGGCGCGGTTAAAGCATTAGGGGCAAAATGCTTGTGGCAAGTAACGAGAACAGATATACTTATGATATAGTAAGCAAAGAATCGGTAGTGAAGGAGGCATGTTTGTGCTTAGCGAAAGCCGCACTGAATTGGGTAAGATCGCTATCGGCCAAGAGGTAATTGCAACTTTAGCCGGCGCAGCTGCTATGGAAGGCTACGGTTTGGTGGGCATGGCTTCCCGGCGGATTACCGATGGCTTTGTAGAACTGTTAGGTCAAGAAAACTGGAGCCGTGGAGTTGAAGTTAAACTAAACGAGGATAACGTGTACATTACACTTCACATTATTGTAAGTTATGGAGTCCGCATTTCTGAAGTGGCGAAAAATGTAATGGAAAGAGTAAAATACTCCGTGGAAGAAGTTACGGGCTTGAAAGTGAACCGAGTCGACGTTCATGTCCAAGGGGTACAAGCAGACATAGCCCGTACGGGGGTGTAGTAACAGTGGCTGTAAAAGAAATTAACGGAACAATGCTGCAGAACATGCTCCGCGGGGCGACAGCGGTCTTGGAGAGAAACAAAGACCGAGTCAATGCCTTAAATGTGTTTCCCGTACCCGACGGGGATACCGGCACCAACATGTATCTTACCCTTACAGCGGCCTTACGGGAAGCCGAAAGTGTCTCTAGCCCTTTGTCACGGGTGGCTATGGCAGCTTCCACCGGGTCCCTTATGGGTGCTCGGGGTAACTCCGGGGTGATTCTGTCACAGTTTTTCCGCGGAGTTGGCATTGCCTGGACGGACCTTGATCAGGCCGGCCCCAAAGAGGTGGCACAGGCCTTTGTGGAAGCAACTAAGACTGCGTATCGGGCCGTGATGAAACCGGTGGAGGGTACCATGCTTACCGTAGCCCGATTTGCGACCAAAGAGGCGTTAGCGGCAGCGCGGCAAGGAGGGGCTGATGTAGAAACGGTGCTGACAGCCGCCCTGACTGGAGCTCGGACGGCTCTGGAGCGGACGCCTTCTATGCTCCCTGTGCTGCGAGAAGCCGGAGTTGTAGATGCCGGGGGACAAGGGTTGGTGCACATTCTCGAGGGAGCGTTGGCTAGCCTGAGCGGACAAGATGTGGTAGTCGATAAAGCCGGTGCCGAACTGGCAACAGTACCGGAGACATCCGAATCGGCTGTTACTTCAGATTTGGCTTTTGGCTATTGTACGGAGCTGCTGGTCAAAGGACTGAAGCTGTCTGATGAAGCGGTAAAACAGAAGTTGATGTCTCTGGGTGACAGCCTGCTGGTAGTTGGCGACGGCAATGCTCTTAAGGTGCACATCCACACCAATCATCCCGGACAAGTACTGGAACAGCTGATAGCTTTTGGGTCGCTTCATGACATTAAGATCGATAATATGCAGGAGCAAAAGTCTCAATTTGAGGCTTCGTTAGCAGACACCAAAGAACTTAAGTCTTTGGGTGTAGTAGCAGTGTCTCTGGGCTCAGGTATCAAGTCTATTTTTGAAGGACTGGGTGTGGATGTGGTGGTTAGTGGCGGCCAAACCATGAACCCCAGTACGGAAGAACTGCTTGAAGCTATTGCCAGGGTACCGGCGGCCAGTGTGTTGGTACTACCGAACAACAAGAATGTTGTTTTAGCCGCCCAACAGGCGCAGAAGCTGGCTGATGGAAAAGTGGAAGTTATCCCGACCAGGAGTATAGCTCAAGGGATCGGAGCCATGGTAGCCTTTAACCCCGATGTTGATATGAAAAGCAATATCCAAGCGATGAATGCGGCCGCTGACAAAGTGATCACCGGTGAAGTAACCTATGCCATCCGGTCCACGCGCCTTAATGGGCAGGATATCGCGGCCGGGGACATAATGGGGTTAGTTAACGGGAAACTGGAAGTGGTTGGAAAAGAAGTAAGCCAGGTATCCCTTGAAATTCTGGATCAAATGGTGCAGCCGGCAAGTGAGCTGATTACTCTTTTCAGTGGGGAAAAGACCACGGAGGAAGAAGCCGAGTCCTTAGTGGCTGCGGTCAGGGAACGGTTTCCGGACTGCGACGTGGAGTTACATGTGGGCGGACAGCCTCTCTATTACTATCTGATAGCGGTGGAGTGATCTATTGGAGATAATGTTCGCCTGCACCGGAACCGATGCCGGGGTGCAGGGCTGCATTGAGCCCACCGGCTATTATACGGGCCATGTCAGCGATAAGGGCGTCGATTTCCTTGGGGGTAACGAACAGATCTTCCCAGCGCGCCGGTAAGAGTTGTTCCAACAGATCAGTCTGGTTTTGAGCCGGCAGGGCAGATTCTAGTTCAGTGGGGCTGACCACATTGTGCCTTACCAGGGCCTGGGAAAATAGTTCCAGCGCATCTCCAGCCAAAGTGGAAGCGTGGATTACAGTGGGCACTCCAATGGCAATAACGCGGGTACCCAATGCTTCTTCTGTCAGCCCCAGGCGCTTGTTACCTACACCGGAGCCGGGATGAATCCCGCTGTCGGCCAGTTGGACAGTGGTGCTGACCCGATGCAGGCTGCGGGAGGCCAGTGCGTCCACCGCTATTACCAGGTCAGGATGAATATGCTGAACAACACCGCGCACTATTTCTTCAGTCTCAATACCGGTCAACCCCAGCACTCCAGGGGCCAAAGCAGCTACTGAACGCAGACCTCCTCTTAGTTCCTGCGGGGCGTACTCGAACAGGTGTCGCGTTACCATCAGATTATCCACTACCCGTGGCCCCAACGCATCTGGTGTGGCATTCCAGTTACCCAGGCCTATTACGAGTATGGTAGCTTCTTGGGATAAGTTGGCCAGGGCCGATAGCTCTTCAGTTAGGACCTGGGCTACTTCGTCGGCAATAACATGACCGCCGAGCCGCAAGGTGGGGGCATCAATGGTGATGTATGTGCCCGGAGGCTTACCTAAGCTCTGGGCACCGTCAGCGCTGGTAATCTTGACTTTGGTCACCTTGGTATTAGCTGTAGAGCGGGTTAGCGTGTCGACACCGGGCACTCTTTGCTGGGGATCTTTTTGATGCAACGCTTCGTGAGCCTCTAAGGCTAAGTCCGTTCTAATGGAAGCGGAAAAAGTATAGGGCACGGAATCAGCTCCTTTTGAAAAAAGTAATGGCGGCCGGGGAGGGCCGCCATTTGGGAGAGGAGAAACCGGAGAAAAGAACTCATGGGGGAGAAGTGAAACCTTACCTGACATCATTATTACCTGGAAAACCAAAAGATATACTTGACCTTGAGCTAGCAAAATATACCACATTCAAGATGACCATAGAAATAAGGGGCGAGAGGTAAATTTGTGTACATAAAAGTTTATCCTATCATGGTTGCAGTGTTTGACCGTGGTAAGATCCTGTTCGTAAGGGCGATGACAGGTTCATAACGCTGAGTGTCACAGACCTGCTAAATAGTGCAGGTCGTTATTTTTTTATCTATGGGATATGGGATATCATTGGCCCTAATGTTGCATGATAGGGGAAGCAAAAGCCTAATTCAACCCAAGGGGGTGTGTAGATCACAAGGCAGTTAGCAAGGTGACACCAGTGGAACGGTACCTTCGCTAATGCCAGACTGCTGGAGGCCTGAAGTAGTATTGGAAGTGCTGGGATGGTTATCGGTGCGTTTACCGAACTCAGTTGGCGCAACACGAAGTAGAAGATAAGGAGGACCAAAGATGGCCTGGGAAACATTATCGCTGGAGAAGAAGGAAAATATCGGTATCATCACCCTGAATCGGCCCGAGAAAATGAATACCATGACACCGCTATTCATCAAGGAGTACAACCAGGTATTAGATGAAGTAGCGGCCGACCGAGAAATCTGGGTGGTAATCCTACGAGCCGAAGGCAAGGCCTTTTGTGCCGGAGGAGATTTTGAGCTGCTAAAGGCACTGGATACTGCGCCCAAAGCCCGAGCTACTATTAGGGAAGTTGGTCGAGCTATTGGCAAAATGTATCACATGCCTAAACCGATAATTGCTGCTGTGCAAGGGGCGGCAGCCGGTGGGGGAGCCAACTTAGCTTTGTCCTGTGACTTTGTCATAGCTTCTGACAAGGCTAGATTTGGCCAAGCCTTTGTTAATATCGGCTTAGTACCGGATACAGGCGGTATGTGGTCCTTGACTCGTGCGGTTGGTGTGATGCGAGGCAAAGAGTTGGCCATGACTGGACGCTTGATCGGGGCAGAAGAAGCGGAAAGCTATGGCATGGTACTCATAGTAGTCCCGGCCGACAAGCTGGATGAGGAAGTAATGGCTTTCGCCCAGCAGCTGGCAGCCCAGGCCCCAATTGCCGTGGGCTACATTAAGCAAATTGCTAACCGTATTAGTGATATTACACAAGAGACCTATTCGGACCTGGAAGCGGACCTTATGGGTATCGCCCTGCAGACCAAAGACCACAAGGAAGGCCTGACAGCATTTTTGGAGAAGAGAAAACCTGTTTTTAAGGGAGAATAATCGTACCGAGAGGTGTTTCTTGTGACTAAAAAGAGAGCTCTTTTTGCGAGGAAGAGGTTTTCACCGATCTATACTCAAAGAAAGAAGGGGCAACAATGAGCTGGAAAGAAGACTATCAAAAGAAGCTAATGTCGGTGGAAGACGCAGCGGCCCAGATCAAATCGGGAGATCGGGTTTGGCTCTCCCCAGTGTGCAGTATGCCGATTCAATTTGGTGATGCACTGGCCGCGCGGTACAAAGAATTGGAGAATGCCACTGCCATCAGCGGATTGCTAATGCACCCGTGGGGCTTCTTGAAGGGCGAGTGTAAAGGGCATATCAACTATGAAAGCTTCTTCTTAGGGCCAGTGGAACGCAAATTCCTTAAACAGGGCAATGTTAAGGTTACGTCTGTGCACTTCTCCCACATTGAGTGGTATACCATTAATCGGGTTAAGGCCAATGTGGCTGTTTTCGATGTGACGCCACCGGATGAGTATGGCTATATGAGCTTTGGCCCTCTAGGAACTTATAATGGTGCTCTGGCGGCACAACTGGCTGACAAGGTTATCGTCCAGGTAAACAAAAAGGTACCGTATGTATACGGTGGTGCCGAGAGCTTTATCCATGTTGCGCAAGTGGATCATATTTGTGAGGCCGATCATGATATTCCAGTGCTCCCTAATCCGCCGCTTACAGACGAAGACAGAAAAATTGGCGCCTACATCGCGGAACGTGTTCCCGATGGAGCCTGCTTGCAGCTTGGTATCGGTGGTGTAGCCAACGCAGTGGGCGAACTGCTGGTAAACAAGAAAGACCTGGGAGTACACACGGAGATGTTCGTAGACTCTATGGTCACGTTAGCCAAGAAAGGCGTCATCAACTGCTCGAAGAAGAACTTCCATCCTGGCAAAATTACTGCTGGCTTTGGGATCGGTTCCAAGGAACTGTACGATTTTATGGATAGAAACCAGCTAATGGAAACCTTCCCTATTTGGAAGATCACGGACCCTTATATAATTGGACAGAACGATAACTTTGTGTCCATCAATAGCTGCCTGACAGTAGACATCACCGGTCAGGTGGGCTCAGAAGCGTTGGGCTTTAACCAATTTAGCGGTACTGGCGGGCAATTGGACTTTGTCCGGGGTGCAGGCTTGTCTAAGGGCGGTATGTCCTTCATAGCACTTGCGTCCACTGTGACCTTGAAGAATGGCACTACTATCAGCAAGATTGTTACTACTTTGGAACCGGGCACAGCTGTAACCACACCGAGAACCGATGTGCAGTATATCGTAACTGAATATGGCGTGGCCGATCTAAGGGACAAGAGCATTCCTGATCGCGCCAAGGCCCTAATTGCTATATCCCACCCTGATTTCCGCGATCAGCTACAATCTGAAGCCAAGAAGGCCGGCGTTTTGTACTAGGAGTAAGTAACCTGACCCTTTCGTGGCCGACAGGTGGCCTTAAGCAGGCACTCTTCTCAAATCTCCCTTGTGAACGGACGCAGTGCCTGCAGTGATAACTCTTGACTGACGAGTCAATGGGGTAGATTGTTGTCGTTATGTTTTTGTCCATGGGATATAGTTGGTGCCAATGTTACATGATAGGGGAAGCGAGAGCCTTCTTTGGCTTGAATGAGCAGGTAACAATGGAAAGGAGTGCAAAAAATGGACTTTCGGTTAACTGAGGATCTGGAACTGTGGCGCAAGACAGTACGCGAGTTTACCGAGAACGAAGTGGCACCACATGACGAGGCAATGGACAGAGCCAATGACTTATCTTGGGACATTATTGCTAAGATGAGGGATGCTGGCATGTTCGGCATACCTTATCCGGAAGAATATGGGGGATCTAATATGGGATCCTTGGCCGGGGCTATTACTACAGAGGAATTGGCCCGTGGATCAGCCAGTGTTGCCCTGACCTTGGATGCTCATTGGCTGGCTACCGATCCCATTTACCTTTTTGGCACTGAGGAGCAAAAAAGGAAGTATTTGCCTGACCTAGTTTCCGGCAAGAAGTTGGCGGCCTTTGCTCTCACCGAACCTGTAGCGGGATCCGATGCCGCTGGTATTGTTAGCACCGCGGTTCGTGACGGCGATCACTGGGTTCTAAATGGTACCAAGGCTTGGATCACCAACGGTGGCGCAGCTGAGGTGTATCTGATAGCCGTCAAGACGGACAAGACAACAGGGGCCCGGGGTATTTCCACGTTTATTGTGGAAAAAGGCACACCCGGCTTTAGCATCGGCAAAAAAGAAGACAAGATGGGTTGCCGTGGGTCAGTAACCACCGAGCTGATCATGGATAACTGCCGGATTCCGGCCGCTAATCTCCTGGGGAAAGAAGGAGAAGGCTTTAAGATAGCTATGATGACCCTGGACTTTGGCCGTGCTTGTGTTGGAGCCATGGGTGTGGGTACAGCTGAGTCGGTTATGGAAAAGGCGGCTCGCTATGCCAATCAGCGCCAGGCCTTCGGCGGTCCGTTGGGCAAGCTGCAGGCCATTCAGTTTAAGATTGCCGACATGGCCATGGGTATCGCAGCAGCTAGGTTCATGGTATACCATGCTGTCTGGAAGCGGGACCAGGGTATGCGCTTTTCCCAAGAAGCAGCTATGGCCAAAGTGTTTGCGGCCGAGGTGGCCATGAGCGCTTGCCGAGAAGCTATCCAGATTTTCGGCGGGAATGGCTATTCACGCGATTATCCAGTGGAGCGTGCTCTGCGTGATGCTAAGCTTTTGGAAATCGGTGAGGGTGCTTCCGAGGTACTCCGCATGGTTATCGGTATGACAACACTTAAACAGTATGCGTAATGTGGGGGGACGGGTTTGCACATCGTAGTATGCATCAAGCAGGTGCCCAAGACGCTAGACGTACGCGTCGATCCAGTTACCCATAACCTGATTCGCCAAGGCATGGAAAGTGTTATCAATATGTTCGATGAGAATGCCCTGGAAGAGGCTTTGTTGTTACGAGAAAAGTTTGGCGGTAAAGTCAGTGTGATTAGCATGGGGCCTCCACAAGTGCGAGAAGCGCTGCGAAAGGCAGTGGCCATGGGTGCCGACGAAGCCTACCTGCTGTGTGACCGCGCTTTGGGTGGAGC
>LSQX01103694.1_pt1 | contig 29725 bp, 24 predicted proteins | sample 654561 | NCBI WGS metagenome assembly LSQX01 (sample SAMN04489861, study PRJNA283612) | anaerobic digester metagenome | isolation source: 4 biogas reactors fed with cattle manure at either 37C or 55C with and... | place: Denmark: Kongens Lyngby | collected 2014 | reverse complement strand
TCCCTGTTATCACTATAGTGATATCTTGGCCAAATGCTATAATTCGATGTTTGAATATCCTCTTCTTCAATGTTCAGGGAGTTTAGTTTTGCCATGATCTTATTCATTACGGCCTTGTTCTCTTCCTGGGCCTTCTTAGCATCCTTATCTAGTGTCCTGACCCCTACCTCCAGATAAGCTACATCGGGCTTCACGCTAATCTTTCCTGTTCCCGTTACTGTCAAGGTGTTTTTCTTCACCTTATCATCAGTCCTTTCAGCACTTAGATCAGCCCCTGTATTTGCGGGTCCCCTGGCAGCCATTATACCGGTAATGGCAACAACACTTATCACAAGGAACGCCCCTACCAGCAAGTAGATTAACTTTCTATTGTCCATCATCATGATCCTCCGTTCCTTTTTTGACTCGTCTGGCAGCCAGTTTTACTCTAAGCAACCATATTGCCCAACCGAGGAGAATCAATAAAACCAGATACGGTAAGGCTCCCACTAGGAAAATTATCAGATTCTCCAAAAACATTCCAATACCCCTTAGGGAATTCTTAAATGCCTTGACTATCCGTTCACCTAAAGCATCTGGATCTGATTCTGTAACCTTTATCTCTTTGACCTCATAGACATCCACATTGATCCGTGAGAAATTGACCATCTGTTCCAGCCTTTTCAACGTACCCGTATAGTTCTCAATTTCGTATCTGACCCTGGAAAGCTCACTCTCCAACTCTATAATATCTTGTAACCTTTCTGCCTTCTCAAGTATACTAAGAAGCCTTTCTTCTTGGATTGTGAGGGATTTTACCCTGGCCTGGGTATCAAGATACTGTCCTGTAACGTTTTCACCATGAACCTCCCTGGTTATCAGGTTTCCCAGATCCCCTATTTCATTATTGAACTGCTCAAACTTGTTGCTGGGAATCCTAATCTCATAATTGGCCCGCCTTGGTGAAAAACTGCCCTTTGTTTCCCTGGATACTCCCTGAATATTGGAGGATTCGATATATCCGCCCATAACTCTTACCTTCCCCTCCAGGTTACTGATAAAGACATCAAATTCCAGGGTTTCTACTCCCAAGTAGGCCGATTTGATAATCATCCCTTGGCTATTGTCTGCAAATTCTTTTCCCCTGTCATAGGCTACATCACCATCACCGCTACTCCATCCTGCATTACCCTCCGGCTCAACTTCGCCCATCTCCATGCTGGGCATTTCCATAGAATCCTCCCGACTATCAGTATATCTGTCCGCACTTGGGGCTGCCGGCTCTACTCCAACACTGCTCTGCCCCTGATCATAAGCCGGGCTTTGGGACTTCATACTTCCCAATCCCAAAGCGTTAATCATGCTGATCCCTACTATTGCAATCACCAATACTGAAGCCAATCCTATGAATACGGATATCCTGCGTTTCCTTCTTGACAAAGCCTTCTCCCCCTCTCCATACAGCTTCCCTTGTAATTCATTATAGAAACCCTGGGGCACCCTTTCATCACTTAAACCACTACAATAGCCCCTAATCTCCACTATGTCCTTATAGTAATCTCTGCAATCAGGGCATCGGGCTAGATGGGCCTCTACTCTTTTTATACTCTTTTCGTCCAACAGGTGGTCAATATACAATGATATTTTATATTTTATTCTACTGCAGCCCACCCTCAGTCCCTCCTTGCACTTCCCGTTCTATATTTACTGACGTGCTTAGTGATAAAAAGTTGCATAAAAAAACCTGTCTGGTCTCAGACAGGAATTTTTATCTCCCTTTGTTTGCTGTAGGGCTGAAAAGCGGAATAGATAAGTTCTAATTGAGAGTTAAATAAGGCAGTAGCCTGGTGGAGATAGCTCCCTTTTACATAATACCTTAGATCTGTGATAACAGCCTTATGATTCTTGCCATCGCTAATCCAGTCTATATGATAATGGGGGGAGAACTCCTTAAAAAACTTACCTATATCGGTATCCAACACCAGATTCTCCAGTCCCACGCTGCTACGCTTCAAGCGGTCTCTTATCTCGATATGGCTTCTTAGGATATTTACCCTCCCAGTTATGATTTCTTCATTTCTGTACAGGATGAAGTCCCACTTGAAGAGTCGTAACATAGAGGGCATGACAACTATCTCCTGACCTGTTTCTATGCCAAAATGACAGGCCAGGTTCTTATATACACGTCTTTTCAACAACCACCTGAACAACATATACAGCGAAAAGAATGCTATGCTGGCCGCTATCCGTCCCCTATCCGCTCCTTCGGATAAAGAAATCACTCCGGCCGAAATAAGCAGTGCAGGGTCAAAAATCAATAACAGTCCCGATTCTATTTTTTTGCGACTAAATGGCCATAAAATTTCCGCTCCATAGGAGTTAAAAATATCTAAACCTATATGCAACATGTAGGCACCAAAGGTCCAGATAAAGATATTCCAAAAAGAAAAATCATTAAAAATTCCCCGAAGAACACCGGAAACAATCAAAGATATTATTGCTCCCATAATTATTGAATGGGATGGCCCCCTATGATTCTTTAAATAGGTATAGTCCCCCTTTAGTTGATATATGATATCACCGTCGGGTATTATGGAACCAATTATACTACCTATAGCCAATGGGTTGTCTATTATGCCAGACGCCCCGGTTAAACTACCAAGGGCCAGACCGACAACACCATGTGTAAGCAAATCCATGAAATCACCTTCTAGTTTACATAATATATTATGGCAGACATAGCATGATTATAACATGGATTTGCAGACACAAGCAATACATTAGTTTCTGTAAAATAGATTACTAAATAATGGGATATAATTGCTGTCATAAAAATAGTTGCATTTCTCCGTCAGTTATGCTAATATATTTTTACCGTCTTGTGAGACGAATACTTGCCCGAGTGATGGAATTGGCAGACGTGCGGGACTCAAAATCCCGTGGTAGCAATACCGTGTCGGTTCGAATCCGACCTTGGGCACCAAAATAAAAATCCTATAGGCTCAAAGAGCTTATAGGATTTTTCCTTACTTGGTTTTATTCTTCTACCTCATCCTCCTGTCCAAGCAACCTGGGTCTGGGAGATGGCCTTGGATCTAGTGGCATATCCTCTAGTTGTGGTGGGAATAGGGGTAGCCTGAAGAACTCATCACATACATTGGCAGCAAATTCTTCACAGGGAGGAATCTCACAGAAACCAAATGCGGGTATCAATAGTTCGACCTTTGCGATTATCTTGAGTATGATTGTTATACATACATCCAGATCAAATCTAAATGCATCTCCGGGAATAAACATTCCTGAAACACAGATCGCATTCACAACGCTTTCCAGCTGGAAAGGTATGACGGATTCATCCGGCACAAACATAATTACATCCTTAGGTATAGTTATAACGGCCCTTCCGACCCCCTGTTTTCTCCTGGCATCCTCAAAGACAACTTCGATGGGTATCTCGACTTTGGTTCTAACCCTGGCAAAGTTTGGTCTGTCTTCCAGTCTTTGAATTACAGTTCCTACCAGCTTACCCGTGACTGAAGTACTTCTGCAGCTTACTAAGGTGAGGGGTGGCTCAAACCCAGATCCTTTTACATGGGTAAGATTGACCCTTACATTTTCTAATACTTCCTGTTGCAGGCAAGCATCATAAACTTTATTGACTTGAATACAAACCCGTTCTTTTATCCTCTTTAACCCATCGAAACCAATTAGCGAAGGACAGCGTTCATTCCCTTGATTTTGTTGAGAATAAAAAGACATCATATAACCCCCTCAATAAGTGGTCTCATATATTAGAGCATGTGCGCTCCTTATATTGCATAGTATGTAAGGAGGGCTGCTTTTGTGAATAGGGAAGTTTCAAAAATAAGGCTTCAATAATACCTGAAGATGCTTTAGGGTGTATCGATTCTTCCTGCTAAATGAAGGTCAGTTCCAACTCGTTTTAGATTTCTAAGGGGGTTACTGTTATGAATGGGCTTACTAAATTTGAATCTGCTTATTATCTGATGGATCAGGAGGGAACCCTATGGTTCTTTTATCTGTCTGAAAACCAAAAGATTGGGTATGCCATCAACATTCAGGGTGAATGGTCTGCCCATAAATACATTGATTCCCAGCCTATAAAGGGACTACTCCGTTGCCCTTGACAGTAAAGGCATTATCCGACTTGTTGCCTATACGGCAACCCGCCAATTAGTATATTACGAATTTCTGGAAGGTAAATGGAACAGCCAGGTTAGTAGAACGAATATATTCCAGATACCAGGATATACCCTACTTTTTTATACGTTCCTCGGCCTTGGGAGTCCATATCCTGTATTACCTGAATCATTCCCTCAGCAGAAGTGGGGAAACTATGGTCCATTACTACCTACAAGGGGGGAAATGGAATGGGGGAAGGGTTTGGAAATTTGTATCGGATCAAATGACCGTAATCCATAATTCTTGTGTCGATCACAATAACAACCTACAACTACTCTTTACACAAAGATGGAGAAATAAAGACCATCTATACCACTGCGTCTATGACCATGCTTCTTTATCCTGGATGGAGCCGGTTCACATCCATTCCACATTATCGTCCCATAGCTACAGGCTTTTTGCAGGGTCTTCGGGGGATCTACACATCCTCTGGTCTACAGAAACAGAAGGCAAATACCGGATACATCATCTGCTAAGACCGGAATCAGTTCAGGATATTCCCAATACATGGCAGAAGTCCATGATCCATGAGACTACTCACAGGATAGAGACCCCGGTGATGGCGGAGGATGCTGATAGGCTTTATTGTTTTTGGAAAGAGGATAGACTCATTTATGAAAAATCCTCATCGGATTTAGGTAAGACCTGGTCCTCCCCCCAACCGGTCAGGGAAAGTATGGACTATGATGCTACATTACTTAATTATATCTATTTGAACAATGGAGTACCAAATTCCCTCAGCCTATGGGGGCAAGGATATCCCACAATAAAATTAGCGGGTACCAAAGATGAGATTTACTCGGGCAAGGCACAAACCCAAGATGCTCCTAAAGCCCGATTATACCCATGGAGTACTGATCAACAACAAAGGGATTCATTGGCTTTGGCTGATATGGAAAAAGGGATGGCTTCCTTAAGGAGGAAAAACACCAGTCTGGGAGAAAGTATCAAAGAACTATCAGCCCAGGTAGATCGTCTAAACTCTTTGGTCTATACCCTGCAGGAGCAAGTACAAATAAACGATCGTTCCCTCTTCAATATTCATGCGCAGCTTAAACAGTTGGATTTCCAAATGAAGCAACTTCAACTCAGATCACGGCAGGTAAGTCCCAGGGTATATGATACAAATGAAAATCAACATAAACCTATACCCATTACCCTGGGTCAGAACGGTAAGATCCAAGTAGAGAATATTCATTCTCAGAGTGATGACATAATAAATGACGATTTGAAATCATCCGCAGATGATTCGGAAACGAAGGAATCGGGTAAAGAGGGGAAAACACTTGAGGAACAATCCGAGGAGACCGGAGATGTCTCAAAGCAAGAGGAGGACACTCAAATTACGAGCGATTCCTATATCCATGATGAAGACTCTTCCGAAACCAACAACAGTCCAGAGGATAAGGGCGAAAGGGAAATCGAAAGGATTACCTTGGGCAATACTACAATACTTATTAACCCTGAAAACCCAGAGGATTCTTAAGGAGGGAATCCAGGGCTATAAGCAAGTTCTCCTTCCCTTGGCCGGTTTGGGAGGAAAATGGAATAATGGGCATATCCATGGATACCGCCAGCTTCCTCCGAATCTTGTCAACCTGCGGTTTTATCCTGGTTTTTCCCAGCTTATCAGCCTTTGTTGCCAGTATAATTAAAGGCATTTCATAATGACTGATCCAATTAAGCATGGTCATATCATCTTCAGTTGGATTATGCCTTATATCTATCAGCTGTATTATCCCCAAGAGGTTAGGTGAGGAAGAAAGAAAGGTTTCAATCATATGCCCCCACCTTTCCCTTTCTTTTTGGGACACCCTGGCAAACCCGTAACCGGGAAGATCGACCAGATAGAAAGCATCATTAATCCTATAGAAGTTTACCAGCCGGGTTTTCCCCGGCTGCCCACTGGTCTTAGCCAACTTGGATCGGTTGGTAACAGTGTTGATCATTGAAGATTTACCCACATTTGACTTGCCTACCAGGGCAACATAGGGTAGATGGTCTGCCGGATACTGGTGTGATTCTACTGCACTGGTTATAAATTCAGCCTTTACTACCTTCATCCTTGTCCACTCCCCCCTTAGACATAGCATGTTCTAGTACTTCCTCCATATGTTGAACCGCTACTATTTCTATTTGTTCCCTTATGTTTTCCGGTATCTCCTCTAAATCCTTGGTATTTTCATCAGGAATTAAAACTTTTACAATGCCCGCCCTATGTGCAGCCAGTATCTTCTCTTTCAGACCTCCTATAGGTAATACCCTGCCTCTTAAGGTAATCTCACCAGTCATTGCTACATCACGTCTAACCGGTGTTTTGGTTAAAGCTGAAATTATCGCAGTTGCTATGGTAATACCCGCTGATGGGCCGTCTTTCGGAATAGCACCTTCAGGTATATGGATATGTATATCCGTATTGCTGTAGAATTCCGGATCAATACCAAATTCTTTGGCCTTGGACCTAATATAGCTAAGCCCTGCCCTGGCTGATTCCTTCATTACATCTCCCAATTGTCCCGTTAATACCAGCTTTCCCGTACCCGTCATAGGGGTTACTTCTATATAAAGGGTATCCCCACCAACAGCCGTCCATGCAAGCCCCGTAACCAGACCAATCTCATCCTTCTGATTCGCCTTGTTAACGCTAAACCGTGGTATTCCCAGATATTCATGAAGATTACTTGGAGTTATTCGTATCCGTTTTCTGCCGGTCTCCAGTAAGAATCTTACTCCCTTTCTACAAACAGCAGCTATCTGTCTTTCCAGGTTCCTTACCCCGGCTTCCCTGGTATAGAGATTGATTATGCTCCGGATGCTCTGTTCAGTAAATATGATGTTTCCTCTCTTTAGTCCATGCGCCTCCAGCTGTTTTGGAATAAGGTACTTCAGTGCAATGTTTGTTTTCTCCTCTTCTGTATAACCTGCTATCCGTATTACCTCCATCCTATCCAACAATGGACGGGGTATTGTATCCAAGGTATTGGCAGTGGTTAAAAACATAACCTTGGATAGGTCGTAAGGTAATTCCAGATAATGGTCCCTAAAGGTATGGTTCTGTTCAGGGTCTAATACTTCCAACATAGCAGATGCAGGGTCACCTCTAAAATCGCTGCTCATCTTATCGATCTCATCCAACAAAAATACTGGGTTTTTTGATCCCGCCTGTTTCATTGAGGATATTATAGTACCCGGTATTGAGCCTACATAGGTACGCCTATGCCCCCTAATCTCGGCTTCGTCCCGTACACCACCCAGGGACATACGGACGAAATTTCTTCCCAATGCTCTGGCAATGGATTTTGCAATGGAGGTCTTGCCCACCCCGGGTGGCCCAACAAAGCACAGAATAGGGCCTTTCATATTTTGGGTGAGTTGAAGAACCGCTAAGTATTCCATTACCCTTTCCTTTACCTCATCCAATCCATAATGATCCTGGTCCAGGATACGGGCTGCTGTTTTCAGGTTATGGTTATCCTTGGTCTCATAATTCCATGGCAAGTCCAATATCCAATCCAGGTAAGTACGTATGATGGAGCTCTCCGGTGAGGATACAGGTGTCCTGGAAAAACGGTCCAATTCCTTCATAGCCTTTTCATGGACTTCCTTTGGGAGTGCGGCCTTATCAATCCTTTCGTTGTATTCTTCAACGTCAGCGGATATACTGTCGCTTTCCCCCAATTCTTTCTGTATAGCTTTCATCTGCTCCCTAAGGTAATACTCCCTTTGAACTTTATCAATTTGCTTCTTTACTCTGAGATTTATCTTTTTTTCGATTCTCAGTATCTGGATTTCATTTTCCAAAAATTCATGCAATATTTGAAGCCTCTCCATTGGCTGGAAAGCCTCCAGGACCTCTTGTTTATCACTGTTTTTTACTAGCACGTTGGCAGCCAGGATATCTGCAAACTGACCTATATCGTCTACTGTATTAACAGATACCAAGGTGTCTGGAGAGATCTTGTTGCTTAGCTTGACAAACTCTTCAAAGGAATCCATGACGGTTCTCATCAATGCTTCCTCTTCTACCGGATCGCTTTTCCCTTGTTCTGTTTCTTCCTCTATCAACACTTCAAAAAACTTGTCGTTTTCCAGGAACTCAATAATTCTTCCTCTTTTAATGCCCTCAACCAGTACCCTAATGGTATCCCCCGGGAGCTTTAGCAGCTGTTTTATCTTAGATACCGTTCCTACCGTAAACAGACTTTCCTTATCAGGCTCCTCAACCTCCGGTTCCTTTTGGGTTACCAAGAATATATCCTGGTCATTTACCATTGCATCTTCCAATGCTGCAATGGATTTTTGTCTGCCTACATCAAAATGCAGGACCATATATGGAAAAACTGTTAACCCCCGAAGTGGTAATAAGGGTATTTGTCTGGTCCTTATATTATCCTTTGACATCCTTAGTTGCTCCTTTCTCAATAGCAGCCTATAATTATATCATCAAGGTCCGTAATTGTCATCTTAAACTATGAGCAAAAATCAATTCATAAAAACCTGGGGCTCCATCGAAGTAATTATATACTTAACAATAAATCGGTGCAAGGAAAAAAATGCCGGCTATGTGCCCGGCATTTAGTGTCCATTACGTAATCCAAATCAGCTTGTATAATGTCTTCTTCCGGATGCGCTGAGGAGGCTGGCATTCTGTACAGGAGGTTCTATATTTTGCCTCTCCTGGCTTTCATGCACCACCTGATCAATGACCTCTTCTACCCTGGTTACCGGAATTACTTCTATATCATATGTTAAGTACTGATCATTCCAATTATCTTTAGGGATTATTGCCTTCTTGACACCTGCCTCTACTGCGGCATGCAATTTGGCATTGATGCCACCCACCGGTTTAACTTCCCCCCGTATGGATATCTCTCCGGTCATTGCAGCATGGTTGTCGACGGGCAGACCCGTTATAGCTGAATAAATCGCTGTTACCATACTTATTCCCGCTGACGGGCCGTCAATGGGGATACCTCCTGGAAAATTCAAATGTATATCATAATCCCTTGGATCTACATTCAAAAACTTTCTCAAGACCGTCATTACGTTATCCACTGAACTCTTGGCGGTACTCCTACGCCTGCTTTTCTTGCCTCCGGAGCCAATCTCCTCTTCATCAACGATCCCGGTGATAGTAATAATACCGCCACCCTTAACGCTGGGCAGGGCTGATGCCTCAACCTCGATTATGGTTCCTAGATTGGCACCATATACTGCCAGACCATTTACATACCCTACTTGGGGAGAATCCAACACCATTTTTTCCGGTCGGGGTGAATAATGTCCACTGTTTATAACCCATTCAATGTCTTTAGCCAGTATATGGTCACGATTCTCCGATAAGGCCAAACCTACAGCCAATTGTACTATATTTACAGCATCACGACCATTGGACGCATACTTCCCTATTATTTCAACACTATCCTCGCCCATAATTAAACCGGCCTTGATAGCAGCATTACGGGCTATAATCATGATCTCATCCTGGGTTAAACCCCTAAAATAAATCTCCAGGCATCTGGACCTAATGGCCAAAGGTATCTCATCAGGATTTCTGGTTGTAGCCCCAACCAACCTGAAATCTGCGGGCAATCCCTTCGTAAAGATCTCGTGTATGTGTCTTGGAATATTTCTGTCTTCGGAGTTATAGTATGCGCTTTCCAAAAAGACCTTACGGTCTTCCAATACCTTAAGGAGCTTGTTCATCTGTATCGGATGCAGTTCTCCTATTTCATCAAGAAACAATATACCGCCATGGGCTTTTGTAACAGCCCCGGGCTTTGGCTGCGGTATTCCTGCCACTCCCAATGGACCTGCTCCCTGATATATTGGATCGTGAACCGATCCAATTAGGGGATCCGCTATGCTGCGCTCATCAAACCTGACAGAGGTAGCATCCATCTCTATAAATTTAGCGTCCTTTCGAAATGGTGACATGGGGTTTTTCTTTGCCTCATCAAGAACAATACGGGCAGCACATGTTTTACCAATCCCGGGCGGTCCATATATCAATACATGTTGGGGATTAGGCCCACATAGAGCTGCCTTTAAGGCTTTTATGCCATCCTCCTGCCCTATTATATCTTTAAAGGTTTTGGGTCTTGTCTTTTCAGATAGGGGTTCACTGAGGGATATCTCCCTTAGCCTTTGAAGCTTCTCCAACTCTTTTCTTGATTCTTTTTCCACAGCAGTCCTATTTCCCTGTTGCCCCTTTAGTAGGTTGAAGAAATAAAGGCCTATTACAACAGCAAAGAATAGGTTTATTACAGCTAATATGTTTCCCAGCAAAACATTGCCTCCTTAACCAAGTGCCAATCCTTCAATCAGACAGACAGATCTTTAACTCAGGTATCATACGCTATCGACCCTTATTGTTTTAGCTGCGGTGGTGAGTCTGTCACAATGGGTCTATTTTACCGCACAAGGAAAATGTTTATACATTGGTGTTTATATTATGCTGTAATTAAGTGGTTTTTATCCTGTCAAATTGTCGGAGAAGGCCTACATAAAAAGGAGCCTGGTTAGGCTCCCTTAGGATACTGATTCTCTTTTGTCCTTTGTCTTTTTTATGGCTTTTCGACCTCTTTGCCCCTCGGAAAGAATTAGTATAGGATCGCTGTTATTAATAACAGTCTCCTTGGTAATTATGCATTTCTCCACATCATCTCTGGAAGGGATATCAAACATGACATTTAGCATAATCTTTTCCAAAATTGCCCTTAGGCCTCTTGCACCGGTCTTTCTCTCAGTAGCCCTTTTAGCGATATACCTCAGGGCCTCTTCTTCAAACTCCAGAGTTACTCCATCCATCTCTAACAATTTCTGGTACTGCTTTACCAATGCATTTTTGGGCTCCTTCAGAATTTGGACCAATGCATCTTCGTCCAAAGGATTTAGGGTAACGACAACCGGGATTCTACCTACAAATTCCGGTATCAACCCATATCGAAGCAGATCTTCGGGTTGGATCTTGGATAAGATCTCACCTACATCATAGTTTCTATTGCTGCGAATGTCAGCCCCGAAACCCATTGTCTTTTTGCCAATCCTGTTCTGTATGATCTTGTCTATCCCATCAAAGGCACCGCCACAAATAAAGAGAATATTTGTTGTGTCAATCTGAATAAACTCCTGATGGGGGTGTTTTCTCCCTCCTTGGGGAGGTACACTGGCTATTGTCCCTTCCAAGATCTTCAGTAGGGCCTGTTGGACCCCTTCTCCGGAAACATCCCTTGTTATGGAAGGATTTTCAGATTTTCTGGCTACCTTGTCAATCTCGTCTATATATATAATACCCTTTTCAGCTCTTTCTACATCGTAGTCTGCTGCCTGTATCAGCTTTAACAGGATATTCTCCACGTCTTCACCGACGTATCCCGCCTCTGTAAGGGAGGTCGCATCGGCAACGGCAAAGGGTACATTTAATATTCTGGCCAAGGTCTGGGCCAGAAGAGTTTTACCGGAGCCTGTGGGTCCAAGCATTACAATATTGCTTTTGTAAAGCTCAACATCATCCTTTACCACATCACTGTTTATCCTTTTGTAGTGATTATATACCGCTACCGATAAAGTCTTTTTGGCTTCTTCCTGATCAATAACATATTGATCAAGGATCTCCATTATTTCCATGGGTTTTGGGATGTCCCTTATATCCAGATCAGAGGCGTCATCAAATTCTTCCTCAATAATTTCTTGACATAACTCAATACACTCATCGCATATATAGACCCCGGGTCCGGCTACCAAACGCCTGACTTGCTCTTGGGTTTTACTGCAAAATGAACACTTGAGCTGCTTTTTGTCATCATATCTAGCCATATTTTCACCTCTTCTTTAACTATATGTTCGCATTAAATATTGTGTCACATTAATTCCCTATTGCGAACCATACCGTTCCTTAATAGAGTGTTCTGTGTCTATAATGCGTGTATGCGGGCGGCCTAAGGCCGCCCTCACTTTTTTCCAGCTCTATATATAATAATTTTCAAGCTTTCTGTCTACATGATAACCATATTATCATATTAAACAATTATGGGTCAATTCCACACATTTTATTTGCGGGAAGTTATTACATCATCTATAATCCCATACTCCTTAGCATCCTCAGCCGACATGAAAAAGTCACGATCCGTATCTCTTTCAATTTTTTCCAATGGTTTCCCTGTCCTCTCGGCCAGAATTTCATTTATCTTTTTCTTCAACTTGAGGATCTGTTCAGCATGAATAGCGATATCAGAAGCTTGCCCCTGGGTTCCGCCCAAGGGTTGATGTATCATAATCTCACTGTTGGGCAAGGCCAGGCGTTTGCCCTTGGTTCCCGCTGCCAACAGGAATGCTCCCATAGAAGCAGCCATCCCAACACAAATAGTGGATACATCACACTTTAGATATTGCATTGTATCATATATCGCCATCCCTGCTGTCACAGAACCACCAGGGCTGTTTATATAGACGAGTACGTCTTTATCGGGATCCTTTGCCTCCAAAAACAGCAGCTGGGCTACAACTAAGTTGGCTGTTAAGTCGCTTATAGGCCCTCCCAAAAAGATAATACGATCCTCAAGCAATCTTGAATATATGTCATATGACCTCTCACCACGACTAGTTTGCTCAACAACTATAGGTACCAAATTCATTTGCCAATCCCTCCTTATATTTATCTCGATAAGTTAGGTACTAATACCTAATCTTCTTGTGTCTCCTCTTCCTCGGCTTCTTTGTCTTCCTCCTCGGCCTCGACAAATACTGCTTCATTCATAAGAAAATCTATGGCCTTTTGTATAGACAGACTATTCTTCAGCCCATCCTCCTGGCCTTCATATCTTTTCTTTACTTCCTCCAGGTCCATCTTAAACTCTTCGGCCATGTTGTTGTATTCTTTATCCAAATCATCTTGGTCTATCTCTATTGCCTCTTCCTTAATAATCTGTTCCAAGGCCAGTTGGAGCTTAACCCTATAACTTGCTTCATCTCTCATATCAGATCTAAAGTCCTCTATAGAGGAACCCATCATCCCAAGATAGCTACTTAGATCAAAGCCCTGATACCTCATCCTCATATCCATATCCCTGATTGATGCATCTATCTCTCTCTCTATCATTACCTCAGGGACATCTACTTCCATATTATCGACTACCTTCCTAAGAAGGAGATTTTCCATCTCGGATTTTTCTCTGCGAGAAGCATCTTCTTCCATACGCTTCCTTAAGTCTGCCTTATATTCATCTACAGTATCAAACTCACTGATATCCTTGACAAACTCATCATCCAATTCAGGCAGCTCTTTTTCTTTAATCTCATGGACTTTAACCTCGAAAACAGCATCCTTACCTTTTAAATCCTCAGAATGGTATTCTTCGGGGAAGGTGACCTTGATCTCTCCTTCGTCGCCAACATTCATGCCTATTAGCTGTTCTTCAAAACCGGGTATGAACTGTCCCGAGCCTATCACCAAAGTTTGGTTTTCGGCGGTGCCTCCATCGAAAGCCTCCCCATCTACATAACCTTTATAGTCAAGGGTTAAACGATCACCATCTTTAACAGGTCTATCTTCAACGGTTATCCACCTTGCATTCTGTTCCCGGACCCTTTCAAGTTGATCATCTATGTCTTGGTCTGTAACATTATACTCAACCTTGTTTATTTCTATTCCCTTATACTGACCTAAAACAACATCTGGTTTTACAGTCACCTCTGCGGTAAATATAAGATCCTGGCCGCTCCCGATCTGAACAACATCGAAGTCCGGCTGGTCTACAGGAAATAGTCCGTACTCCTCAACGGCTTCATCGTATTTAACAGGAAGGGTCTCTGCTAAAGCGTCTTCATAAAAAATACCTTCACCATAATAACGTTCGATTATCTGGCGAGGAGCCTTACCCTTTCTAAATCCGGGAATAACTATGCGACCCCTATTCTTAAGGTATGACTTGTGCATTGCCTCGTCAAATTGCTTCGCATCTACCTCTATCTCTAGTTTTACTTTACTATTTTCGAGTTTTTCTAAATTCGCTTTCACCAAAAAGTCCTCCTTAGTTCGTATATACCTTATAATCTTTAATATTATAACACATCGGTCAAGGTTGTCCAACATTATATAGGGGAATTTACTAAATATTCTTTTGACAACACTTAATCAGTTCCTCTATAATCTATATAACCACTCAGTAGATAAAATAACAACACCGATATTGACTGGGTGGTATCCAATTTCAGATGAAAGGGATGGCACTATTGAATACTTTATTAAAGGGTGAGACGATTCTCATCATGGGTGTAGCCAATAAGTGGAGCATCGCATGGGGTATAGCGGAAGCTTGCCTTGATGCGGGAGCCAATTTAATCTTAACTTACCAAGGAGAAAGAAATCTATCAAACCTTCAAAAGCTTACAGCGGATCTTCCCAATATTACCTTGTATAAGTGCGATGTGACGGAGGACCAGGATATTATAGATCTATTCCATAACATCGGAAACGATTTTGGAACTATTCATGGCATAGTTCATAGCATAGCCTTTGCCAAGAAGGAAGAACTGGAGGGTGCTTATTATAACACCTCACGTGAGGGCTATCATCTGGCTCAGGACATCAGCGCCTATTCCCTGGTCGCTGTCAGCAGGCATGCCAGGTCTCTTATGAAGGACGGGGGAAGTATCCTCACCTTAACCTATATAGGAGGAGAAAGGGCTGTCCAAAATTACAATGTCATGGGAGTAGCCAAATCTGCATTGGAATCATCGGTACGATATCTGGCGGCAGACCTGGGTCCGGAGAACATTCGGATAAATTCCATATCAGCGGGTCCCATTAAAACCCTGGCTGCTCAAGGCGTCAAGGGTTTCGGGTCCATCCTGAAGATGTATGAAGAAAAGGTCCCCCTCCGTAGAACCGTTACCCAAAAAGAAGTTGGAGACACTGCTGTCTTCCTTTTAAGTAATATGTCCCGCGGGATAACGGGGGAAAACATTCATGTTGATGCAGGTTTTCATGCCATGGGTCTCTTATGATCAGGGGTACGCCTAAAGCAATTCTCCCAAGCAATCTTTGAGGACAAAAAAACCTATTGTTAAGAACATAATTCCAGCTGCCAGCTTTAAAATGGCAGCTGGTACGTATTTACAGACAAGCTCCCCCATAAAGGTGCCCAATAGAGTTACTGCCGTCAATCCCAGGGATGCTCCCAGGAAAATAGGCCACGGTTGCTTATGTTGGGTTACAAGGGTAAAGACCGCCAGTTGGGTCTTGTCTCCCAGCTCTGCAATAAACAACAGCCAAAATGACAGGAAGAATAACTTTAGATTCATAATCCTCACCTTTTTCATCCTCGTGGCCTAACAGCCGGATTATTATTTGCTTATGGCTTCAAGTATTGCCTGGGATGTTTCATTTATCATGGTCTCCAGGGGAAACTTTGCTTTGATTTCCGTCCTTCCTATGCTTGCATATTCATCTGCCCGTTCAGGGTTTTGCAGGTAGAACAATACTGCATTTGCCAGTTCTCTGCTATCTCCCGGTGAAACCAGGTATCCATTCCAATTATGCTTAACTATTTCCTTAATTCCACCGACATCCGAAGCAATGACCGGCTTGCCCATGCCCATAGCCTCCAAAAGGGCAATCCCCAACCCCTCGGACATGGATGGAAGTACAAAAATATCAAAAGCCCTATAGTAATACCATATATATTCACTATGTCCAACAAATATAATGTTTTTACCGCATTTTAAATTGGCTGCCTTTGTCATTAGGACGGATTTTAGCGGGCCATCGCCCACGATCATGAACTTTGTATTGGGAAACTCCCTCAAGACCAGGGGTACTGCCTCTATCAGAACATCCAGGCCCTTTGCCGGTATCAGCCTTGCTACGGTTCCCACCAGCTTCTCTCCTGAGTCAATCCCCCACACCCGTCTTATATCCTGGTCTTTTTTTATTTGATCAGGTAGATCGATTCCATTATGGACGATCCTTATTTTTTCCGGATCAATGCCCAGCCCAAGGGTAGCATGGTTTTTCAGGGCTCCGGATACTGCAATTATTTTCTTTGTTATTCTAGATAGTATTCCTTCTATCCGAGCTGCTGCTCTTCTCCCCCAACTTCCCAGATTACCGGGTGGAAAGTTATGTATAGTGTAAATACATGGACACCCTGCCAACAATGCTGCAATCCGCCCAATCAAGCCTGCCCAAAAACCATGACAGTGAAGGATATCCACCCTATGTCTACGGAGGAGTCTGTATAGCCTAAGAATCGCAAAAATGCTCCTGATGGGGCTAAATCTATTCCTTATAGTGAAGGGTACAACTATCGCATCACATCTTGTCAGCCTATCCCTGTCCTTTTTAGAAAGCCTGCATAGGGCTATTACATCAAACCCGGAATCTATCAGCCCCTTGATCAGGGCCATATAATGTTCTTTCATTCCTCCTTCTGCATTTCTAAGGAGTTCAGCGACCCTGGGTTTTGAACCGTATTCCATCATGCCATTCTCCATTTTCCACTTTCCCTTGAACTTCATCCACTATCAACAAGACAAAGGGCGGCGCCACAAATACCATGGCTGTTGCCGCAGATACTATCCCGGAATCATTGAATATGAGGGCAGCTACGGCGCCAATTGTCCCACTTATCAAACCCTTAATAAAAACTTTATGTCTTTGATATACATCATTAAATATACCCACCGGTCGATACAGGAGTAAAACCATTACCCCCAGTGATGTAATAAACACCCTGGTCCATATGGTCGTCCGTATAAGCCTGATGTTCATAGATATCTTTCTATTAAATATACCTAACAACTCCCCAGGGCCATTCTCTCTTACAGCATTTGCCGTCTGCCCTATATGGCTCTGACTGTCCACCACCCGGAAAGAGTCAATTAAGAACATCCCCGCCAACAGTATCACCAATACTACTGTAATAGATGCTATGCTGTGGAAACGTATTTTTTTGTTCTGAATTATCAAAGCCAATGAGGACAGGGCAGTAAATACAGCTATTGTCCCCCCCACATTGGCCCCCAGCCTAGGCGAGGCTATAGTATATAAGGATAGAGAGCCCATTATAATCATTGATATCATGACAAGCTTCTTACGGCCGGAAAACTTCTGGAATATTGCAGCAATAGCGGTGCAGGATGCCCCAACCAAAATCCCCATATATTCGTTCCCCATTCCATAGAACCTGGCCCCTGCTATTACATCGTATCCCAGAGGGGATTCCTTAATAAGGCTCATACCCAGCCATTGATCGAGAATTAATGACCCAAGGGTTAAAAGGGAAATTGCTAAAATCCTATTCATAGTAGACCTAATCCATCTGCATATCAAAGCGGTCATTATTATGGACAGTGACAGGGCTACAAGGGTGGTCCTGTATAACTGGGGTTGCTGTAATGTTGGCAATACCAGATATACTAAAGGTACAACCATAATATAGATCAACATGGGCTTTATCCATCTCAGGTACTTTCTTTTAAAGAGAAGGGAGGCCGTGGATAAGGCCAGAATAGGTATCAATGTGTATACATAAGCCCTTATTAAGAAGGGCCTTTGATTATAGATATCAACCAGTTTATTGTTAAATTCAACCAGTTCTGACTTTCCTAAATTTTCCTGAAGCGAGAAGATTGGAGCCCCGCCCTGTCCCGTTAAGGGTTTTAAACCAAAAAAATTTAGTATGCTGGCCCCTACATCCAGATTGGTCACTATCCCCATCCTATGGGTAGAACCCGATGAAAGCCAGCCCCTTTGAATGCCTTTACCCGCTGCAATAATTGGGGTTAATCTATTGTTGTTTCCAATTTCCCTAGCGGGACCTACTGGCGTCAGGATCATCAAATAATCTTTTTGTGGATCAAAGTGATCCAGTAGCCTGCCAATAAACTTATCCCCTTCCTCCAGGGCTCTTTTTTTATGGAAATCGATCCTGTACTCCATGGATTGATGGCGGAAATCCTCGGCTCTTGATGTATCCCCCAATTGAATTGCTATAACATCTGCTTTCTTCTCCAGTACTATGAAGGCTTCCATCAATTTATCATAATCCGTCTTAATTCCCATAGGCCAGTCGGGATCTTCTTTTAGAAGTGACTGACTGATATCCCCCTGGGGTACTATTCCCCTGTCATCCATCAGCATGGAGGTAAGAAAGCTTTTACCTCCGCCATCCTCCCCTGCTAATCTATAATTATCACAGTTGCCTAGAATACCAACTTTGATACCAGCCTCTCTCAGGGCTGTACCCAGGGCTCCTATCTTTACCTTATAGGGCCTGTTTTCGTTGGCTCTGTGTAACTTGGCTATGGATGGGTTAGCTATTGATCCCTGGACCATCCTGTATCCGGTAATCTGAAGCATTAGGTTCTCGATCCTTTCCCCCCTGTATGTATAACCATAGGGAAGGGCTGTTTGTGAACCGGACACTCCTACAACCCTGGAGCCAGCGCCTAAGGTCAGATAGGCATTGTTCTGGGAGAGGCTGCCCCCCGTATTTGTGTTCATTAGCCCTATACCGCCAATATCCATAAGTATATCCAGGTTGGGAGTTCTTGCCTCATATATATCTTTCCATGCAATACGATCCATAAAAACCAGGATTGCCTTACCTTGATCTCCTTTATCGCTATATATCTGAACTTTTGATGGGTCTTCGTATGCAAGGGAATTATTGGGAATAACTAATATTGAGAACATTGCTGTTAATAAAAAGACGATTATCGCCATGATGAAATAAGTAGGTATTCTTTTCAATGTAGACCTCCAGTAATGATTGATATCTTTACCTTCTGTCTAACATTATTCCCCATATCTCATAGCTCAATCAAAAAAGCATATGGGAGGTTCTTTTTTAAATTCGATGGAAAAAGACCCCCCATATGCTCTTTATAAGCGAAATTTTATTACCTCTTCATTTCTCTCGCCATGGCAGTTCCGGGTTTTATATTAATCAGAAGTATACCCAGTGACACAAGAGTAGCAGCCAGGGCAACGTTGAATCCAAGGAATCTTTCCTTTAGAATTAAATAGGATAGCAAGGTGCCAAACAGTGGAATAGTAAACTTGTATATGCTGACTCTCCCAACATCATTATATTTTAGCAGGATAGACCATAGGGTAAAGGCCGCCGCGGATATAAATCCCAGATACAAAAGTAGCAGAGTTCCCTCGGGTGTAAAGGATATATGATTTCCCCCACCTAACCATCCCACGGCTATCAGTATCAAGGACCCAAAAAACAATTGATACCCGGATATGGCAAATGGCGATATATCTTCGGCTATTTTCTTGGTGTAAATAGCCGCTAAGGCCCCTACTAAACTGGAAATAATAATAAATACTTCACCTGTAAGGGTAAAGCCGGCTCGTATGCCATCCCCGGTCATGTTGGCTATTATGACTCCTGTAAAGCCCAGGACTACTCCGGCAATCTTTCTATAGGTCAACCTGTCTCGGGAAAAGAAGAAGTGGGCTAATATAACAGCAAAAAAGGTATTACTGGCCGATAATATTGAGCCTAAAGTCCCACTGGTATTAGAAAGGCCTATATAAAAGAACACATATTGTATGCTGGTTTGCATAAGGCCCAGGGATAAAACTTTTGGGACATGAGCCTTCTGTAGTTTTAGGGATCTGCCCGTTATCAGGCAAAACACGAATATCATTATGGATGACAGGAAAAATCTATAGCCTGCAAATACTATTTTTTCATAAGTATCACCGGTCCCTATGTCAAATAGATTATAGCCGGTTTTAACGGATGGAAAGGCACTCCCCCATAGGAAACAACTTATTAAAGCCAGAGTCATTAAAACATATGAATTGGTAAATATGGTACTCCCTTTGTCTTTCAATATATTTCCCCCTGTTTAAGGACATGGTCCTTATGTTTCTTCATTCGTCTTCATCCTCTTTTTCTGTATCCTCTTTTTCAGTATCCTCTTTCCGCTGTTGGCATTCACTAAAGACTTTAACTCCATATTCCTTTAAATCCTGTGCTGCGCTATTTATTGTTTTTGTATCACTATCTTTTGAATCCAGAATCTTTTTGAGTTTAGCCAACCTTTTATTTAGCCCATCCTTCTCGTTATCTTCCAGATAATCTTCATACTCTGACATCTTATTCTCGGTATTCCCCAGTAGAGATTTGGCATCCTTTATAGCCTTTTCCCTCTCTGCCGCCTCTTTTTCCTTCTCTTCCTTATCTTTCTTTTCTTTGGCTTCTTTCCTGTTTTGGCATTCCTTGAATACTCCGGCGCTATACTCATTCAACTGGTTGGTTGATTCATTTATGGTCTTGGTTTCCCTGGAATTCAGCGCCTTCCTTAAATCGTCCATACTCCTGTTCAAGGTATCCTTTTCTTCTTTCGTCAGAAAGTCCCGATACTCCTTGATCTTAACTGCCGTTTCAGCCAACAGGATTTCGGCTTTTTTAACAGCATCATCCAGCTGTCTTAAGATGGATTGCAACTTTGTAATATACTCTTTAAATTCAGAAACCACTTTTTTTAGAGTATCAATGTCTCCGCTTTCTACTTCGTGGTCAACCTGGGAGATATAAATTTTTATCCTATTGATTTCATCTTCCCTGATTAATCTCTCATAGTCTTCAATAAACCTATTCGCTTTTCCGACGATCTCTTTGCCCTGGGCTGCAACCTCCATAAATGCTTTTTCTTTTTCTGCAAGCTCCTTCTTTATATATTGGATATCATTTTTAGGATCAATCTCGATATCGACTCCAAAAATCTCTTTAATCAATTCTTTCTTTTTCCATTCATGGATCCCCCAATAGCTGATCTTATCCATATTTAAAAAGCCCCCTGGAATAGTATGACGGTTGATATCCTCTAACTCCAAGTTAACGGCAAAAAGGGCCAGCCCGGCAATCTGTTTAATATCCATATTGGTGTGAACCCTTTCCATTACAGTCGTGTAATATTGGGGCAACTTTAAAATTTGCTTTGTTGATTTCAGCTCTTTGAATATGGCCAGGACAATTTTTTGTTGACGGTCTATCCTATCTATATCTCCTTTAGCTGTATTACGGGTTCTGGCATAATCCAGGACCTGCTGCCCGCTTAAATGCTGAAAACCCTTCTCCAAAACCCTGTCACCTATTCTCACCCTTAAATCCACATCATAGTCTACCCCACCCATAATATCTACTACGTCTTTAACTACATTCATATCGATGCCAATGTAATACTGGATGGGGATCCCACCAAGAAAGTGGCTGACTGTTTCTATGGTCTTCTCAAAACCCTTGCCCTTAAACCCGCCCCCTCGTGCAAAGGCAGCGTTAATCTTTTCCCGTTTTTCCCGTCCGGGTATCTTTACATAGCTATCCCTGGGTATGGATATGATATCCACTTTGTTCTCATCAAAGTCCACAGATATAAGCATAATTGTATCAGTACGGAAGGAGCCCATGGTTTCGTAGCGCTCTACACTGGCATCCAGCCCGAGAAAAAGAAAATTCACCCTATCACTGAATTGAAATGGGTTCTCTAGCAATGGGTCTATCTCAGCACTGACCGGCTCCTCATCCTCTCTGTTGGTAGTTGTTGGGACATTCACCTTCTTAGGTGGATTTTCAAATAATACTTTAGGGTTGGTAATCTGGTAGTAGCTATATGCTCCATATCCTATCACGGACAGAATAATCACCGATATGACGATAATCAAATACTTTTTCACTGGTCCCACCCTTTCAAAATCCAGCATATTAATAGCTGTAGCTGTTATAAACCATAACCATTAAGCTCCCAAAGCCCGCTATTTTGGAGTTATTTACCTATATTCTGTATGTCTTAAGGGGCCTAATTGCATCTCCGTAGATATTATACTACTCTTTCCATATTTAAGCATTGCTTTTTTTATAATTTCTATTATAGAACCAACAAAATGGTCCTTGAAAGTACCGGGGATGATATACGCCCATAAGATAAAGGTTTCAATATTGGATCCCTTCAGCCCACAAGAGAAATAATTTATACATAAATAAACGCTGGGCAGACAAACCTGTCTGCCCAGGGAAAATTAACCAGGATAATCGATAGTATAAGGTTTAGTATAATCTAGTCAACTTGCTCCTTTCAAAGAGCTTGTTTGATATGTTGTAATCGAAGAGTATGGCTATTATGGGAGTCCTGTTTACCTTGTCAGCACCTTTATCTCTCATTACTTCATAATCAAAGAACTCTATATGGGCCATTCTGGATATCTGGCTGGGAGTGTATTGTGCCAGATGTGGAAGATATTTTAGGATATTATCCCGATTATTGAAAAAATTACGGACCCATTGCTTCTCCTCTTCATCAAGCACTACGTCTATTCCCTTTGGATATCTGGAAGGCTTGCTCTGAGAAGCATAATCCAGCCTTATTAAATCCTTGAAGTACTCCCCATCTATGCCATCTATACTAAGCCCATATTCAATGAAGATCTCGTAATGGCGTATAAGGCTATGGGATAATCCGGCGTAACCCTTTGTTCTCCAATACCTGGCGAAGTCTTCATAGAGAGCATAATAATCTCCTCCAAAAAGTTGGCCTAAATATTCCAGGCTGTTTGTGTACCGATGAGTATTATAATACCGTTCCACCAAATCCTCTACATCCTTTAGCATAAGCATCTCGCCATAGGAGATATCCCGATTTTCCAATACCTCATAGGGTGGCTGCGACAAGTATTTGTATTCCCAGATTTCAGCGTCTTTTCGTATCCCGGATCCCTTTAGGAGCTTGAGGAATCCCAGTTGAAGCCTATCAGGCTTAAGCTTATAAACATCATTAAAGGATCTTTGAAAGGACAAATAATTCTCTCCGGGCAAACCAGCTATTAAATCCAAGTGGAGGTGAATATTCCTATACCCTTTGAGTATCTTAACCCTTTCCGAAAGCTTATCAAAATCCGTCTTTCGCCTTATAGCCTCTAAGGTTTCTACTCGAGTTGATTGAACCCCTATCTCAAATTGAAACAAGCCAGGCGGCGCATCCTTTAAAAGGTCAAGGGTTTCATCATCAAGAAGATCGCCACAAATTTCAAAATGAAAGTTCGTGTTGCCCCCTATCTCCATTATCATCCTAAAGATATCCCTGGCTCTTTTGGGATTACAGTTAAAGGTTCTATCTACCAGCTTGACTTGTGGGATTCCGGCATCTATAAAGGTCTTGATATCCTTCCTCACCCTATCCAGGGAAAGATATCTAACCCCCGGATTTATGGAAGAAAGGCAATATTGGCATTGAAAGGGACAACCCCTGGTGGTTTCATAATAGACTATCCGATTATCAAGATCCTGAAAACCTTCCTCGAAGGGAAAAGGTAAAGCGTCTAAATCACTTAATGGTGTCCTATCCCTGTTCTCTATTATGGTCCCAGCTTTTCTATAGGTTATACCCTCCACATCATCCAAGGGTTTATTGTTCATTAGTCGTTCAATAAGGAGGGGAAAAGTGATCTCTCCTTCCCCCTTTACTATAACATCGACTTCTGAATTTTCCTCCAACAGGGAAACGCTATCATAGGATACCTCCGGTCCCCCTAAGACAACGACTGAATCCGGGATTACCTTTTTTATAGACTCTACTACTATCAAGGTTTCTCTGATGTTCCATATATAACAGGATAGGGCAATAATATCCGGTTTATGCCTATATATATCACCAACAACCCTCTCAAGATGATCATTTATGGTAAATTCATCCATAATAAGGGTTAAGGGCAGGTCCTTTAAGCTGGCTTTTAAGTATCTCACAGCCAGATTGCTGTGAATAAATTTAGAGTTTAGAGTAGTTAACAGTACTCTCATAGATTAAAGAATCCCCTATCGATTAAAAATGCTCTCACCGGTGATGCCTCTACCCCAGGTATATTAAGGGGCGCTGCGATCAGAATATATCTGCCCTCTGTAACCTCTTTTAACCGTAAACCCTCAAGGATCATTATCCTCTCTCTCAAAAGAGTCTTATGGGTTTCATGACCGGGTTGGCTGCGTTCTATACCCAGACTGTCTATACCTACACCTATGATACCTGTTTCCAGCAAATACTCTGCTCCGGTCCTTTCCAGGTATACAAAATCCGGATTAAAACCTTCATAAAAAGAATTCTGGGTCTTAAGGAGTAGGAACTCCCCGGATAATATATCCCTTTGCATCAGATCCTTTTCGGTGATACCATCCTTTACATGGGTAAAATCCAATACCGTACAGGGCGACACCCAACGTTCTTTGGGATAGACGGCAAGGTCACCCCCGTCTTCAATCATATGAAGCGGGGCATCAATATGAGTCCCTGTATGCATATCTATAGACAGCCTGCTCTCATAAACACTTCCGCTGACAAAGTCCCGCACAACTTGAATTATTGGTCGCTTTTCATCCCTATTTTTATATACCGGCATACTCGTTTGGATTGGCATCGATATATCAATAATAGTCACAGACATCCCTCCATATTCTTCCGTCTCTTTCTATCAGTACTCTTGCCTCATCCGGGCCCCAGCTCCCCGCACTGTAATTGGGGAAACTCGGCGAAACTTTATCCCAGGCTTCTGCTATGCTATCGATAAATCTCCAGGAGTGTTCAACTTCATCCCACCTTGTAAAAAGGGTAGAATCTCCCCTTAAGACATCATAGAGAAGTCTTTCATACGCGTCTGCCGATACCGCATCAACGGTACAATTCTGGCAAAAATCCATTGCCACCGGAATAATCTCACTGCGTGCCCCCGGCTTTTTTGCATTGAACTGAAGAAAGGCACCCTCTCTGGGTTGTATCTTTATCACCAGCAGGTTGGATTGAAGATTTTGAAATTCTTTGAAATACAATACCTCCGGCGGTTTAGAAAACTCTATGGCTATCTCCGTTGTCTTACAGGGAAGCCTTTTCCCGGTCCTTAAATAAAAAGGTACCCCGGCCCAACGAATATTGTTTACCATTAACTTCATGCTCACATAGGTTTCCGTATCAGAATCCCGGGAAACCCTATCCTCCTGGCGATACCCTATTGCCCTATCTCCGCTGTCTGGATCCACCCCTTCACCATACTGACCTCTGACAACGTTTCTGGCTACTTCCTCCGGTGCCATAGCTGATAGAGCCTTTAAGACTTTGACCTTTTCGTCCCGAATGGATTCTGTATCCAGGTTAACCGGTGGCTCCATAGCAGTTAACATGAGTAGTTGCAGCATGTGGTTCTGCATCATATCCCTTAATGCCCCGGAACCCTCATAGTACCCGCCCCTGTTTTCTATACCTATGGTTTCACAGGATGTTATCTGTATATGATCTATATGCTTATTGTTCCATAGGGGCTCAAAAAGGGTATTGGCAAAGCGGATTACCATAATATTTTGGAGCATCTCCTTGCCCAGATAATGGTCAATCCTGTATATGTGGTCTTCACTGAAAACCCTTGTGATATCCTCGTTGAGCCTGGCAGCCGATTCCAGATCCTTGCCAAAGGGTTTTTCTATAACAATCCTCTGCCAGGATTCTTTTCCATTAGGCGCCAGACCAGCAGAATGGATTCTTTCAACTATGGGACCGAAATGTTCGGGTGCGACAGCTAGATAAAAGACCCTGTTACCCCGGGTCTTGTAGCTGTCGTCCAAGTCCTTTAAAAACTCGCCCAGTCTTTCATACCCCTGGGAATCGTAGAAGTCCTTTTTATAGTAATAAAACCGGGCGAGGATCTTCTCCAGTTTATCTATGTCCTCGACCTTGTTTCTTGAGTATTCTCTTATGGATTCCATGACCTGGGAGCGAAAATCCTGGATAGACTTATCCCTCCTGCCCACAGCTACCAGAGCAAAGTTTTCCGGTAATAACCCCGAAAGATATAAATTGTAGACAGCAGGATAAAGCTTTCTATGAGCCAGATCACCCGTCCCTCCAAAAACTACTAGCAAAGCATCTATTATCATCGCCTCCTAAAGAAAAAGATCAAGTTTTGATCTTGAGTAAATATATATACCATTTGAGGCCTGTCACAAAACGCATGTATTTATAGTATATGCTAGTCTTATTTTTTAAAAAGGAACAGATCCATTAACTAATTGGGAAAATCATGGGAAATAATTTGCCTGACTCCGTCGAACAATATAATTATAATCCCTACTATAATATTTAAGTAGTAGGTTATAGTCCTCCAAATTAACATGGATACGAAGATCATATTGCCCGGAAAGAATAACTTAAAAAAGGCAATATACCCCGTTTCCGATGCTCCCATCGAACCTGGAGTCGGCACAAAGGATACCGCCAGATAAAGAAGCGATTGGACAGTAACCATATTAACCCATCTTTCCCCCTGCAATCCCAAGGATCTGTATATAAAGAAGGTAATGCTTAGAAAGGAAATTAATTGAATCCCCGTCATCAGGCACATGATTAACATAGCCTTCACATTTCCCTGCATAAGCCTAATACCCCTGTGAAAATCATCTACATGGGACATAAGCTTAGTCTTGATCGCATCGGGATCCTTTATAAGCCGAATAATTCCCAGTATATCGATGGTCTTGAAAACCAATTTTTCCACAAAGCCTTTGTTAAAGGATAGCCCAAGCAACAGAAAAACCGCTCCCGCGTTGATGACAAACCCAAAGACGGAAAACCAAAAAACCCAGGGATTGTGATTGTATATGTCAATACCCTTCCACACAAAAGCTGCTACAGAATATACGGATAACACCACCTGATAGATCAAAAACTTAATTATAAGAATAGAACTGGCAGAGCCACCTGGGACTCCAAGCTTACTCATATAATATACCTGGGCAGGCTGACCGCCGCTTGCAAAGGGAGTGACCGCGTTATAGTACTGTCCAATAAGGGAAACTCTAAGACAGCTCCAAAAGGTTTTGGTATTGCATATCACCTTGACCCCATAGCTCAAAATAACCCCATCCATTAGCCAAAATAGGACCATTGAGGCCACACCAGCTACTATCCAGTTAATCCTGACAGCATGGAATAACCTGCCTACATCCTTAATTTCGGGGTCTAAAACACCGATTAGGGTAATAATCAATATATTCAAAACTATATACAGCAGGGTCCACTTCTTCTTTTTCACAAATACTCCCCCTTGGACAGGTTACATAGATATTATCACTAAGGCCTATTATAATCAATATATCGCCTTAATTCCCTATGATATTGTAATTCTATGCTGCTCATAGAATCATGGCCATACGCATAAAAATATATGGATTAATGTTTAGCTATTTAGATTAAGGGTATTAATAGCTAACAATAAAAGGGGGACGGTCATTATGAAAAGAATAAGTGTAAGCCTTCTTGAAGCCGCCCTTGCTGAAAGAGAAGAATACCTCGAAGAACTAAAGAGGGTTGAGGGAGGACTTCAGGAGCAGATAAGCAATCTCCAGTACGAAATAGATGAACTACTTATCAGAATCTTCGATTCATACAAGAATGAAAATAAAGGTTAAAAACGTAGTATACCTATAAATATTTCATTTACAATGAGCCCCGTCCTTCAGGACAGGGCTCATATTTAATGCCTTGATTTTTACCTGCCACTTCTATATACTGTTAACATTAGACCTTGGATGGGATAAACAATCATATAAGCAACCAGTTGATCGGCTGTTTTTTTTATATAATATCAATCAAAACCATTAATCTGAGGGGGAATTTAGATGTCAGAACAGATAAAACAGATCGCCATGCGGATAAGGGAATTGAGAGAAATACATGAGCTAAGCCAAGAGGAGTTGGCCGCGAAGTTAAACCTTGATATCGATACCTATCGACAATACGAAGAAGGATTAACCGATATTCCCGTTAGTATCCTTTACGGGATTGCAAACCTTTTTAATGTTGAATTAACGGCCATATTGACGGGTGACGAGCCTAAACTGAGATTGTATTCTCTGGTTCGAAAGGGAGAGGGTATTAAGGTAAACAGGCGTAAGGAATATGCCTATCAAAGTCTCGCCTATAATTTTGTCCATAAGAAGGCAGAACCTTTTTTGGTTACTGTGGAACCCGATCCAACGGATGCCCCCATTGCCCAGAATTCTCACCTGGGTCAGGAGTTCAACTATGTACTGGAAGGTACGCTCATGATCAGCATAGACGGCCATGAATTAATACTGGAAGAAGGCGATTGCGTTTTCTATGATTCCAACAGCAAACATGGCATGAAAGCTTTGAACAACAAACCAGCTAAATTTCTTGCAATCATCATGTAAAGGAGGACCTATGTCCATGCTAAAGGATTTTGTAAGTAATGAATTCAATTCATACCAGGATTTTTGGGATAATTTTAATGTGAAGGTACCAGATAACTTTAATTTTGCCTATGACGTGGTGGATCACCTGGCTCAGATAAAACCGGATAAAACCGCCATAGTGTGGTATGACGATAATGGGGAGACAAAGATCTTTAATTTTGAAGATCTTAAATATTACAGCAATAAAGCTGCCAATTTCTTTAAGAACGCAGGCATAAAAAAGGGAGATCCCGTTATGCTCATTCTCAAACGAAGATATGAATTCTGGTTCTGCCTGCTGGCCTTACACAGGCTTGGAGCTATCTGTATTCCTGCCACCCATCTTTTGACCAGCAATGATATTATATACAGAAACAACGCAGCCGATATAAAGATGATTGTATCCGTAAATGAGGACCAGGTAATAAACCATATTGAGGCATCCGAAGAGGAGTCTCCTTCCTTGGAGACCAAGGTACTGGTGGGTGGCTCCCGTGAAGGTTGGCTGGACTTTGACTCCGGGCTGGAAAGCGCCTGCGACGTATTCCATAGGCCTGTAGGAGAATCAGGAACCTCTAACGATGACATCTCCTTATTATACTTTACATCCGGAACCACCGGCTATCCCAAGATGGTACAGCACAATTTCACCTATCCACTGGGACACATCTTAACTGCCAAGTATTGGCAAAATGTTATAGATGGCGGCCTTCACTTAACTATTGCCGATACAGGGTGGGCCAAGGCCATGTGGGGTAAGATCTATGGCCAATGGATCAGCGGTAGTGCCATATTCGTATATGATTATGAACGATTCAATCCCCAAAGGATGTTGGAAACCATAGAAAAGTTCCAGATAACTACCTTTTGTGCCCCGCCTACCATATATAGATTTCTCATACAAGAGGACATCTCCAAATACAATTTGGATTCCTTAAAGTATTGTGTCGTGGCCGGCGAACCCCTTAATCCCGAGGTATACCACCAGTTCTACAACGCCACCGGCATTAAGCTAATGGAAGGATATGGCCAAACTGAACTGACCATCACCGTTGCTACCTTCCCCTGGATGAAGCCCAAGCCCGGTTCCATGGGAATGCCTGCTCCTGGATACGATGTAGATATCATAGATGAGGAGGGCAACTCCTGCGGCATAGGTGAGGAAGGTCAAATCATCATTCGAACAGACAAGCGAAAGCCCGTTGGGATGTTCGATGGCTACTACAGGGATGAGGAAAAAACTGCTGAGGTATGGAAGGACGGTATCTATTATACCGGCGATATGGCATGGC
>LSQX01169110.1_pt1 | contig 29728 bp, 30 predicted proteins | sample 654561 | NCBI WGS metagenome assembly LSQX01 (sample SAMN04489861, study PRJNA283612) | anaerobic digester metagenome | isolation source: 4 biogas reactors fed with cattle manure at either 37C or 55C with and... | place: Denmark: Kongens Lyngby | collected 2014 | reverse complement strand
CTAACCCGGTATTCGGGCGGGAAGCAGACCGTCCAGAGGCCCCCCGGATTCTCTGGACGGCCTGGTCTCAACGGAGGGCGACGAATACGTCGTCGCCGAACAGCCCCAGGTTCAACCGGAGGACGCCCTGGTCGTCCTTCGGGATGTGCAGGGCAGTGTTGCCGGTGACGCTGGCGCCGGTGTAGAGCTCGTTGTAGCCGAGCTCGTCCGGAGTCACGACGGACTTGTCATGTTCGTTGATCACGTTGCCGGCACTCGTCACATAGCTGACGGTGACCGCCATCGGCGTGCTGGAGTCGTCGCCCAGATAGGTGAGGGTCAGGTTGACCAGCGCGTACGTGTGGCCGGCATCGGGTTCGTCGTTGAACGGGTTCTCCGCCGCGATCTTCGCGTTCGCGTCGAGATCGACCGAGTTGACCGTCACCTGCCAGTCGTCGTTGGACAGGGTGGTGCCCAGCGGATGGGGGTTCTGTCGGGTGCCCCGGTCGGCCTCGGCGGGCTCCCCGGCCGGTACGCCGGCGGGCGCCTCCCCGCCCTGTCCGTCGCCACCCGGCGCGACCGGCGCGACCGGTGCCGTCGCGGTGACCTCGCCACCGCTGAACGCGTCATCGATGACACGGGCCGCCGAGGACATGAACGCGATCGCGCCCGCCACGGTGCCCACGATGACGATGATCAGGGCCGCGAGCGCCATCTTCTTGGGCTTGTCCCGCTGGAACAGTGCCACGAGCGACAGCACGAAGGCGATCGGGAGCAGGACCCAGCCGAGGATGTACGCGCCCTCCACCACCGCGAACACGAATCCCGCGATGGCAGCGGCCAGGGCGACGATCGCGATGGTGTTGCGGACCTTCGCGGGCTTGGCGCCGGGCTCACCGGGTGACACCGGACCGCCCGGGGGAGGGGGCTGGGGGCTGGCGTACGCGGCCGGACCCTGCGGCTGGAACTGGTGGGGGTTCTGCTGGGACATCATTCCTCCTGTTGGTGTGTCCCCAGCACACCGCGGAAGCACCCCTCGCCACATCGCCCGAACGCACCCACCCGGACCCGCCGATCGGCCTATCGGGGAGATCAACCCGTCAGCCGAACGGGCGACGCGCATTGTCGGAGGCGGCCCCTACGATGCCCGTGTGAGGCAATTCGAGACAGTCGGGGATGATCGACGCCCGCCGGTGTGGCGGTCGATCCTGCTCGGCCTGATCGCCTGCTTCTTCTCGCTGCTGGCCATGACCTATTCGCCCGTCGGTTGGAAGATGAACGACACGGAGTCCGCAGCGATCCTGTTGCCCGCGCTGGGCGCGATCGCGTTCGCCTTCGGCGCACCCGTGGTGATGTTCTGGCGACACCGGCTGCCGTTCATCCTCGTGATCGTCGCCGCGCTCGTCTCCGTGGTCCTGCCCGTCGGCAACAGCGTGCCGCTGATTCTGCTCGGCAGCCTGCTCGGGCGCCGGCGAGGCCCTGCGGTGTGGTGGACCACGGCTCTCGTGGGGCTCACCTCCACGCGGGTGGTCATCGCGGACGCGCTGGCCCAGCCCCGCGGGGCGTCCATGATCAAGGGTGGCCTGGCCCCGCCCGGGGCCGATCCGGCGGAGTCCGTTCCGGCGCACCCGGGGCTCGTGGTGGCGTTCATCGTGGTGGGCCTTGGGGTTGCGATCGGGCTCGGTCTGCTGATGCGGGCCCGCCGCGAGGCGGCGGACGCCGCGGGGGCGGTGTCGGAGCAGCGCGCCACCAGTGACCGGCTGGGGGAGGAAGCCGCCCGCCGTCAGGAACGGGAGCGGATCGCCCGCGAGGTCCATGACGCGATGGGCCACCGACTCTCCCTGCTCAACCTGCATGCGGGGGCGATGGAGGCCAATGCGCACGACGATCCGCGGATGGCCGAGTCGGCCCGGCTCGTCCGGACGAGCGCGGCGGCGGCCATGGAGGATTTGCGGTCATTGCTGGCCGTGCTTCGGGACCCCACGGCCGCGGACACCGCCGACCTGCCGCTGGCGAAACTGGCCGAGGTGGTGCGGGAATCGTTCGGTGCGGGGCAGCCGTTGAGCTCCTCGATCTTCATCTCTGATCCCGAGCGGGCGGACCCGACGCTCGCCCGCGCGGTCTATCGGATCGTCCAGGAGTTGCTCACCAACGCCGCCCGCCATGCCCAGGGGGAGCAGCTCTTCCTGACCGTCGAGGGTGGTCCCACCAGCGGCGTGGTCATCGATGCCCGCAACCGCTATCGCGGCGGGTGGAGCAAGGCCCGGGAACCGGGGAGCTCTCGTGGGCTGACCGGCATCACCGAGCGCGCCGAGTTGCTCGGAGGGTCGATGAGCTATGGCCTCGATGAGGGCGGCACCGTTTTCCGGGTGCGTGTCGAGCTCCCGTGGCGGGAACGCGCCGTCTGAGGCCCATCGTGTTGTCCGGGCAGCGGCTTAGGATGCCTGCGTGTCCATCCGCGTCCTGCTCGTCGACGACGACCCGCTTGTCCGGGCCGGGCTGCGCTATCTGTTCGACGCCGCACCGGACCTGACGGTGGTGGGCGAGGCCGGGGACGGTGACGAGGCCGTCACGGCCGTCCAGCGCCACAGCCCCGATGTCGTGTTGATGGACCTGCGGTTGCCGCGCGTGGACGGGATTACCGCCACGGTGCGGGTGCGGGCTCTGCCGAACCCGCCCCATGTGATCGCACTGACCACCTGGGATGTCAACGACGCGGTCCTCCGCTCGCTCGAGGCCGGTGCGTCCGGGTTTCTGCTGAAGGCCGCCGACCCCCAGGACATCCTCCGGGCCGTGCGATCGGTCATGGACGGGGATGCCGTCCTGTCGCCCCGCAGCACCAAACAACTCCTCGACCATCTGCGCGCCGAGGACAGCGGTGGACACCGCCGTTCCGCCCGGGACGCGCTCGGCGGCCTCACCGATCGTGAGCGGGAGGTCTGCGTCGCCGTCGGCCACGGGCTGTCCAACGCGGAGACCGCCGGACGCCTCTTCATCGCCGAGGCGACGGTCAAGGCCCACCTGTCGGCGATCCAGACCAAGCTGGGCGTCCGCAACCGTGTGGAGATCGCCGTTCTCGCCGAACGTGCCGGCCTCCTGCGACCGTCCTGAGCCGTCCCCGGGGCGTTCCCTAGGGACCCGAGCCCCCGCATCAGCGCCCCGAACGCTTGGTCCCGCGCTGCGGGGGCGCGGTCAACGGGTCCTCCGGCCAGGGGTGCTTGGCATAGCGTCCGCGATTCTCCGCCCGCACGCCCGGATAGGCGTTCACCCAGAACGACGCGAGGTCGTCGGTGACGGCGAGCGGCCAGCCCGCGGGGGAGAGCAGATGGAACAGCACCGGGACCCCGGCCACCCGGGGCGTCTCCGTCAGCCCGAAACATTCCTGCAGCTTGACCGCCAGCACGGGGCGTTCCGCAGGGTCCTCGGGATAGGTCAGCCGGATCCGTGACCCGGTCGGCACCGGCAGTCGCTCGGGCACGACCTCGTCGAACGTCCCGGCCTCCGGCCAGGGCAGGAGCCTGCGCAGCGCCGACACCAGGTCCAGCGACCGGGGCGGCGCGCCCTCGGCCAGTCGCAACAGCTCCGGCCCCAGCCACTCGTCCAGTCGCGCGGTGAGTGCATCGTCGCCCACCGCGGGCCACGGGTCCCCGAGTCGGGCATGGGCGAACGCCATGCGCCGACGCAGCGTTGTCGCGGCCTCCGTCCAGTGGAGCAGTCCCAGTCCGGCCTCCCCGCGACCGTCCGTCAACGCAGCCCGGACGGCAGCCACGCCCGCCTCCCGGTCGACGGGGATGGGGGTGACGGCGAGGTCGATGGCACCGAGCCGGCGTACCCGCACCGCACCCACCTGCCCACCCGACCACGTCACCTCTTCGCGTTCGGTGACCAGTGGCTCGCCCGCGGCGAGTGCGGTCACCTCGTCGAGCACCGCCGCCGCCCGGATCACCGCGCCGCTGCCCTGTCGGCCACCGGGTGCCCGGGTCCGGTCCATCTGTGCGACCGCGAGCCACTCGGGTCGCCCCAGCGAGCTGTCGGGCGGAAGATCGGCGGCGGTGCCGGAGGCGAGGAGGTACGCGCGCGAGTCCCCGCCGCGGTGGCGGGCGATGCGGTCCGGATAGGCGGCGGCGACCACGACCCCGATCTCCTCACCGGACGTTCCCGCGGGAACGCCGTGTTCAGCGCCCGGGTCGGTGGTGGCGAGGCGGGTGAGACGTTTCGATTCGGTACGCCACGCCGCCGCACCGGGACCGCGTCCGGACCGCAGGTCCCGCACCAGCGCGGCCAGATCGGCGCCGGCGGCCCGCTGGTCGTTCTCGAGCGCGGCGACGATCTCCGCGGCCCTGCGGGCGCCCACCGCAGCGGCCCCGATGAACAGCGCTCGAGCGAGCCGCGGATCGACCGGCACGCGCGCCATCCGATGGCCCGCGGGCGTCGCCCGGCCATCCGCATCGATCGCGCCGAGGTCCCGCAGGGTCTCCTCCGCCCGAACCAGCGTGCCGGGAGGCAGTGGGTCGAGCAGAGCAAGCCCCTCGCCACGGGGCGTGCCCCAGCACGCGAGGTCCAACACCGCCCGTGTCAGGTCAGCGGTCAGGATCTCCGGGGTCGGGGCGGGGGCCAGGCGGGACCAGGTCTCGGCGGCGAAACAGCGCACCACGACACCGGGCGACTCGCGGGCCGCCCGTCCCGCCCGCTGTTCGGCCGATGATCGCGACTCCGTCCGCGTCACCAGACCGGACATGCCGCGGATGGCGTCATAGCGCGGCTCCCTGGCCAGGCCCGAGTCCACCACGATCCGAACGCCCGGCACGGTCAGCGACGACTCCGCCACCGATGTCGCCACGACCACGCGGCGCCCGTCGCCCTTCGCGAGCACCCGCTGCTGCTCCGCGGTGGACAGCCGCCCGTGGAGGGGCAGGACCGACACCCCGGGAACTGCACCCGCGAGGAGACCGGTGACGCGCTCCACCTCGCGTACCCCCGGAAGGAACACCAGCGCATCCCCCGGCCACGTCGCCAACGCCTCCCGCGTGGTCGCCGCGACGTGGGTCAGGAACGGATCGGTGACACCGCGGGCGTCCAGCGGAGCGGCACCGCGCGGAGGCGCCCAGGCGACCTCGAGGGGATGGAGCGCACCCTCCACCCGGATCACCCGGGCCGGCGTTCCCGCGGGAACGTCCCCGGGCGCGCCGAGCAACTCCGCGAACCGGTCGGCCGCCAAGGTCGCGGACATCGCGACCACGGTGAGGTCGTCGCGCAGCTCCGCGAGCTCGCGCACCATGCCGACGACCAGGTCCGAATCGAGCTGGCGTTCGTGGACCTCGTCCAGGATGACGGCGGAGACGCGCGGCAGGTCCGGCTCGGCGAGCAGGCGACGCAGCAGAACCCCCGTGGTGCAGAACTCGACGATCGTCGACGGGCCGACCCGGGCGTCCCCACGGACGCGGTAGCCGACGAGTCCCCCGACAGCGTCCCCGGCCAAGGACGCAAGTCGGTGCGCAGCGGCGCGAGCGGCCACCCGGCGGGGTTGTGTCACCACGATCCGGCCTCCGACGGCGTTGGCGGCGAGGGCGGGCACGAAGGTGGTCTTGCCCGTCCCCGGCGGCGCCTGGACGACGAGCCGCGCGGCCGGTGTGAGTGCGTCGGCGAGACCTGTCGTCGCCGCCTGGTCCGCCACGGGCAGTCCCCGGCCGATTCGGGCAAGGTCAAATGTCGCTCGCTCGGGGCTCATGCCACCGAAGACTAGGGTGGGGTGCATGACACCGACCCTGCGTGTGGATATCTGGTCCGACATCGCCTGTCCGTGGTGCTACATCGGTCAGGCCCGATTCGAAAAGGCCCTGGCCGACTTCGAGGCCGCGGACAACGTCGAAGTGGTCTGGCACTCCTATCAGCTCGATCCCACCCTGCCGGAACGTTTCGACGGCAGCGAGGTTGATTACCTCGTCGAGTCCAAGGGCATGGCGCGTGATCAGGTGGAGCAGATGACGGCCCAGGTGGCCGCAGCAGCCCGGGGTGAGAACTTGCCCATCGATTTCGACGCGGTCATTCCGGCCAACTCCGTGCGCGCGCACTATCTGCTCACGACCATTGCCCGTCACGACGGCGACGTGGACAAGGCCGAGCACGCGCTATTCGCTGCCCACTTCGCGCACGGCGAGGCAATCTCCGATGACGAGGTGCTGGTCCGGATCGGCACCGAATGCGGGCTCAGCGAGGACCAGGCGCGGGCCGGGCTCGCTGACGACACCATCCACGCGGAGGTCCAGGGCGATTTCGCGACCGCGCGTTCGATCGGGATCTCGGGGGTGCCGTTCTTCGTGTTCGGGGAGAAGTACGCCGTCTCGGGTGCCCAGCCCCCGGAATTGTTCGCCCAGGCCTTGGAGCGCACGTGGTCGGAACTCCAGCCGGCGAAGCTCATCACGCTGGACTCCGACGCCGGCGAAGCCTGCGGACCGGCGGGATGCAACTGATGAAGGCGATCGCGGAGGGAAACCAATTGGTGCTGCCGTTCCTGGGCATGCTGCTCGAGGAGCCCCGGACGCCTCGGGAGCTGATGGGCCAGCTCGGCCCCGGATCCCGGTTCGAGCACCTCAGCCCGCACTCGGGGACGATCTATTCACTGATGCTGACCCTGGTCGACGCCGGGTGGATCGCGCATGAGAACAAGGCCCCCAACCAGCTCGATCTGGTCTGTTCCATCACCCCGGCCGGTCGGGAGGAGCTGAAGCGCCGACTCGGTGAGGCGCTGATCAACACGTCATGGACGTCGGGTCACCAGTTCGTGACCGCCCTGCCCTATCTCCATCTGTTCGAGCGGGAGGTGGCGGTCGCCCTTCTCGATCAGCGGGCCACCCGATTGCGGGCGCGTGCCGGTGAGTTCCTGGCCGCGGCCAACGCCAAGGAGCGGACTCTGCCGGAGGTCGCCAAGGACGACTATCTGGACACCCGCACGCAGTTCGAGATCTCCTGGATCGAGGACTATCGCGATCGCATCGCCCGGATGCCGTGGCCCCCGGTGGAACTGGTCAGTCCGTCCGGGGACGGTGCCGCAGATCAGCGTATTCCGCATGCTTCGCCAACCAACGTGCCACGAACGGGCACGTCGGGATCGCGGTGAGCCCACCCTGCGCCCGCAGATCCTCGAAGACGCCCCGCGCCAGGGCACTGCCGACCCCTCGGCCCTCGAAGGCGGGTTCGACGACCGTGTGTTGCAGGTCCAGCGCGTCGGCGATGCGCTCATAGGTGATGTATCCCGCCACCTCGCCGTCCACGATCGCCTCATAGCGCTTCTTCTTGGGCTTGTGCTCGATGGTGGGCTCGCTCATGGTGCCTCCTCAGGCGGTTCGGGGTCGAGCTTGTTCGGGTCGGGCTTTCTTGGTTCGGGCTTTTTCTGGTCGGCCTTCGGGGCTTCGCGGGGCGGGGTCGGCGGCGGGGCAGCAGGGCCGGGCCCGGTGCGCCGAAACCGCCTGCGGAGCTGGTTGAAGCGCGCACGTGGAGAGATCGGGGCGGGCAACAGCGTCGGTGGCTCTGCCGTCGCGGTCGCCGGCGCTTCCTCGGGGTCCGGCGCAGGAGTGCGCCGGAACAGTTTGGTGAGTTGCGCCGTGGCCGCCGCGGCCAGGGCCCCGTCCGGGGTGACGACGCGGATCGTGCCCGGGTCCCGCTCGCCGGAGACGACATCGATCTGTTCGCTCAGATAACGCAGCACTACCAGCGCTGTCGCCACCACGGGCACCGCGAGGAACGCGCCCACGAGGCCGAAGCTCGTGCCGCCGATCGCCACGGAGATCAGGCTGATCGCCGGATGGACGTTGATGCTGCGGCGCTGGAGCAGTGGGAACACGAGGTTGCTCTCGATCTGCTGGACCGCGAGCACGAGCACCAGCACCCACATGGCGGTCGTGAAGCTGTTCGACACCAGTGCGACCAGGACGGCGAGCGCCCCGGCCACGAACGCGCCGACGGTCGGGATGAACGAGAACAGGAACGTGATGATCGCGAGCGCAAAGGCCAGCGGCACCTGCAGGAACACGAGTCCGATGCCGATGCCGATGGCATCGATGGCGCCCACGACGGCCTGGGTGCGGATGAACGCTCCGAGGGTGGACCAGATGCGGGCGAGCACCTCGCTGAGATGCTGCCCGGCCCGCCGTCCCGCCATCAACCGCACGGCGGGCAGGAACCGGTTGCCGTCCTTGAGGAAGAAGAACGTGAGCATCAGGACGAGGATGGTGGTGATGGCGACGCTGCCGACGGTGGAGACACCGGTGAAGACGCCCGAGGCGATGCTGGAGGCCTGACCCTGCAGCCAACTGGTGATCTCCGAGGTGATCTGTTGCAGTTGCTCGTTGTCGACGTTCAGCGGCGGGCCTGCCATCCAGCGTTCCAGCTGTTGCAGACCGCGGCCGGCGGCCGAGACAACGGCGCTGATCTGTTGCACGATGCCCGGCGCGACCGAGGCGAACAGCCCGCCCACGATGGCGATGAAGGCCAGCAGCACCACAGCGGATGCCAGCCCGCCCGGGACTCTGAGGCGCTCGAGGCCCTGCTTGACCGGATAGAGCACCGTGCAGACGATGATCGCCAGCATGACCGGGATCAGACCGACCTGCACCTTGGCCAGCAGCCAGAAGATCGCAGCGACCGCGATCATCGTGCCGATCAGGCTCCACGCCCAGCGGCCCACCGAGCGCATCCCGGCGCTGATCACCGCACCGCGGTCGATCTCGAGGTCCTCGTCCTGTTGGCCGGCGGCGCCCGCCGCCGCAGCCCGGTCCTTGGCCAACGGATCTTCCGGTGGGGGTGGGGGAAAGGGTTGGTCCAGCTGGGTGGGCCTCTCCTCGGGGCGCTCGTGGGTCATGAAGAGACTCTATGCCGCGCCACCGACAGCGAGACGGACAGGCTCGACGGGGCGACTCAGATCACGTACTCCGGCATCATGTCCTCGATCCGCGGATCCATGGTTTCGCCGGGGCAGTCGCTGGGCCGGTTCGTGCGGACCACCTTCGCGGGCACCCCGACCACGGTCGAGTGGGGTGGCACGTCCGAAAGCACGACGCTGCCCGCGCCGATGCGGGAATAGTCGCCCACCTGCACATTGCCGAGGACGATGGCGCCCGCGGAGATGAGGCAGCCACGGCCGACCTTGGGATGTCGATCGCCGGTCTCCTTGCCGGTGCCGCCCAGGGTCACGCCCTGCAGCAGGGACGAGTCGTCGCCCACGACGGCGGTCTCGCCGATCACGATGCCGGTGGCGTGGTCGATGAACACCCCGGTGCCGACACGGGCTGCCGGGTGGATGTCCATCGAGAACACCTCGGAGATCCGGGACTGGATCATGAACGCTTCCGTCGATCGGCCCTCGTGCCACAGCGCATGCCCGACCCGGTGCATCTCCAGGCCCAGGAAACCCTTGGCGAACAGATAGGGGATGAGGAGATTCGGGTACGCCGGGTTGCGCTCGACGCTCGCCACCAGGTCGATGCGGGCGGCGCGCCCGATGTCGGGATTGCGCTGCAGCACATCGAAGAACATGTCATGCAGGGGAGCCTCGTAGGTGTGACCGTCCGAGGCGGCCTGGGCCATCGCGGTCGCAAGGCTGTCCTCGAAACAGCTCCGGCTGGTGACGCGCAGGTTCATCAGCGAACGCAGGCTCGGCGAACGTTCCTGCACGCTCGCCTCGGCGACCAACTGGTCCCAGACTCCGTCGATCTCAAGCTCGACCGGGTCGATGGTCTCGCGTACTTCCGTCTGTGTCATGTCGCTCCGTCCCGAAAGACTGGTCTGGGTCCGGGCGTGATCCGGCCCGGCACTCAGACTAGTGGCATATCGCAGATTTCAATAACCCTATAGCTTCTGCAACAGATTGAACTTTCATTTATTCCCGTTCGCGCGGATCGGGCAACTGCTGCGGCGTGCCGAGGTGCCGGTGGGGAGGGGCGTACGCCTGCGCGGTTATGGGCAACTTACCCATGATAGACGCGGTTCTCACCCGTACGCCAGAGTGCTGACAGGTGAATCGCCCAGGCTGCGCGGGTAGGGGCCAATACCGTGGATACTCCGTGAGGGCACGGAATAGGCGCAGGCAGGTCCTGAGAAAGTGAAGATCCCCATGACCAACATGATGAAGGCAGCAGTTTTTGTCGAACCGGGTCGCATCGAGCTGGACGAGAAGCCGATCCCTGACGTTGGTCCGAACGACGCTCTCATCAAGATCACCACGACCACCATCTGTGGCACCGATGTGCACATCCTGAAGGGCGAATACCCAGTGGCCAAGGGCTTGATCGTGGGCCACGAGCCGGTCGGTGTCATCGAGAAGCTCGGCAGTGCGGTCAAGGGCTATCGGGAAGGTCAGCGGGTCATCGCCGGAGCCATCTGCCCCAACTTCAACAGCTATGCGGCCCAGAATGGCGCACCTTCGCAGGACGGCAGCTATCTGGTGGAGAGCGGCCGGTGTGGCACCCATGGCCATGCGCTCACCGCGGGCTGGCGGTTCGGCAACCTGATCGACGGGACGCAGGCCGAATATGTGTTGGTGCCCGACGCCGAGGGCAACCTGGCGCCGGTGCCGGACGGCCTGAGCGACGAACAGGTGCTGATGTGTCCGGACATCATGTCGACCGGCTTCGTGGGGGCGGAGAACGCCAACATCGAGATCGGTGACACCGTCGTCGTCTTTGCGCAGGGTCCGATCGGCCTGTGCGCCACCGCCGGGGCACGTCTGCGCGGCGCAACCACCATCATCGCGGTGGACGGCAATGACCACCGGCTAGAGATCAGCAAGACGCTCGGCGCCGACGTCGCGTTGAACTTCACGAAGGTGGACGTGGTGGACGAGGTGTTGAAGCTCACCGGAGGCCGGGGCGCCGACAGCGCCATCGAGGCCCTCGGCCTGCAGGCCACGTTCGAGCAGGCGCTGCGTTGCATCCGCCCGGGTGGCACGCTGTCCAGCCTCGGGGTCTATTCGGATGATCTGCGCATCCCGGTCGGGCCGTTCGGCGCCGGGCTGGGCGATCATCGGATCAACACGGCCCTGTGCCCCGGCGGCAAGGAGCGGATGCGCAGACTGATGAACGTGATCGAGTCCGAGCGGCTGGATCTCGGTGTTCTGGTCACCCACACTCGGTCGCTCGACGACATCGTGGAGGCCTATGACCTGTTCGCCAACCAGCGAGATGGGGTGCTGAAGATCGCGGTCAAGCCCTGACCTGCGGTTGAACGACCCTCCGGCGTTCGGCCCATCCTGCAGCAGATCGACTTCTTCCTCGTTCCCGGCGGCGTACGCTGGCTTCCGTGGAACTCGCCGAAGTCCGCCGTCTGCTGTGGTCCGTGGCGGCGGATCGTGCCGCGGCCGCCCTGGTGGCCACGAACGACACCGTCGTCGAAGTGTCCGTCGCGCCCGGCGGACGCTGGGTCGCCCGGAGCCACAACCTCGAGTGGATCGGCAATCCCGCCGGAGTGGAGTGCTGGCGCATCCACCCGGCGGGCGGGGCCCGCGAGATCCGCCACGATCGTGCTGCGGGCTGGGTGCACCCGACCGTCGGGCTGCTCTGGCCCGAACTTCTGCCCCTGTGGGGCCGTCCGAGCGACACCCACCGCCCGGCGCGGGTGATCGACGGATCCTCCGGCCCGGGGCAGATCCTGTTCGGCCCGGTCGACGGACTCCCGGAGCCCCCCACCACCCTCGACCTGGACCCGACGCGGTGGCTGTGTCTGCGCTTGGAGATGCCGGGGCGCGAGTGGACGCTGCGGGACTATCAGGTCAGCGGGGGGTCACAAGCCTGCAACTTCCCACCCGCGCCCTCTTGAGCCGGGTCGCCGGAGGGCTCATGCTGGATCATGGCCGAGCACACCGATCCCCAGCCCGATCCCCGTGTCGTCGAGGTCGCACCCCTGGAGTCCGGGGGAAACCTGGCGGGTTTTCTCCTGTTGCGCAACTGGCCCCGTGACACTGTCGAGTGGTCGAAGTTGCTGGTGATGGCCGTCAGGATGGCGGCGGTGCCGGGGTTCCTGCCCACGAGCACGGTCTTCAGCATCGATGACGAGCACGGGCGCACGGTCCATCCCGGCGCGGTCGGCATCATCATCGCCGCCGGTCCCGTCATCGGTGAGGGTGCGCTCGCACCCGGTGATCTGGCCCCGACTCCGCTGCCGCCGGGACTGCTCGTCCTGCATCCACCGAAGTGCACGGTTGCGGAGACCCCCGGCCGGGACACGGCTTCCGGGTGCTTCTTCTTCCCGGGCCTGCCGCACCTCGGCCTCGACCATCGCGCCGCCTGGGCGCGGGCGGATATGGGTGGCAACGTCACCCACCTGCGCAGCAAGGGCGACGTCGATCCCTATGCGGACGCCGACACCGCCGCCCTCGCGAGCCTGCTCGCGGCCTGAGCCTCAAGCGCGGGTGACGAACCGGATCTCGTCCCCCGGACGCGCCTGCGCGATGCGATCGGAGGCCGTCGGCGTGAGGACGCCGATCACCGGATAACCGCCGGTCACCGGGTGGTCGGCTCCGAACACCACGGGCTGTCCGTCCGGCGGGATCTGTACGCTCCCACGCACCATCGGCTCACTGGCGAGTTCACCGAGCCCGGAGCGACGCTCGACCACGGGACCAACCAGGCGTACCCCCACGCGATTGCTCTGCGCCGACACCACCCAGGCAGCCGTGAGCAGTCCCGCCAGGCCGCCGTCGAACCATTCGTCGCGCGGCCCGGGGACGACCGCGAGCTCGATCGGGCCCGGCCCCAGCGGGAAAGCGGTCGGCGCGAACCAGATGGGCGCGGATTCCCAGTCGCCGTACGCGCTCCCCACCCGCAACACCTGCCCGCTCCGCAGCGGCTCGGGCCCCAACCCGCTCAGGACGTCGGTCGATCGCGACCGCAGCACCGGCCGGACATCGAACCCGCCGCGCACGGACAGATAGGTCCGCAGGCCCCGATCCGGCACACCCAGAACGAGCTCCTGTCCCGGATGGATCTCGAACGGTGCCCCGTGTCCCACGGCCCGGCCGTCGACGGTCGCTTTCGCGTCCGCCCCGGTGAGGGCGAGCCACGCGCGGCCGGTGCTGCGCAGCGCGAGTCCGCCGAGGGTGACCTCGAGTGCCGCGACGCGATAGTTCTGGCCGACGAGTCGTTGGCCGAGTCGGTACGCGCCCCTGTCCATCGCCCCCGACCCGCTGACCCCGAGGGCGGCGAACCCGCGGCGGCCGAGATCGCACAGGACGGTCAGCGCTCCGGTGCCCAGGACTTCGAACATCACGCGACCGCCTCGAACACGACCTCCGTGCCGGGGGTCAGCAGCGCGGGCACGGTCGCGGAGGCGTCCCACAGCACGGCGTCCGTGCGGCCGAGCAACTGCCAGCCCCCCGGCGAAGGCCGCGGATAGATCCCGCTGAAGCGTCCGGCGAGCCCGACCGCCCCGGCCGGCACTTCGGTGCGCGGCGTGTCCCGCCGGGGGACCTCGAGTCGGGGGTCGCCGCCGGTGAGATAGGCGAATCCGGGCGCGAACCCGCCGAACGCCACGCGCCACGGTGTCCCGGTGTGGGCCGCGATCACCTCGTCCTCACCGAGTCCGGTCAGCCGCGCGACGTCGGCGAGATCCGGGCCCGCGTACTCCACCCCGATCCGCACCCGCTGCCACGGGCGCGGCAGGGAGTCCGCGCTCACCCGGGTCGCGAGCCGGTCGATGGCGGCACGCACCTCCGCCAGCCGCTCCGCGGGACACAGCGCCAGCAGCGTGCGGGCGGCGGGGACGAGATCGGCGATCGGCAGGTCGGTGGCCCGGATGGCGGCGTCGAGGGAGAGTACGCCGGCCAGCGCGCGGTCCGGGTCGGCCTCCCGGATCTCGACGAGCACGGCCTCGGTGCCGCAGGGGAGGAATCGGATGTCCATGCGCTCAGCGGAAGCTCTCGACGCGTACGCCGGCCCCGGTGAGCACTTCGTGCACGCGCCGGGCGATCGCGATGGTGTTGGGAGTGTCGCTGTGGACGCACAGCGTGTCCGCCTCGACGGGGACCGGACTGCCGCACGCGGACTCGACCTTTCCGTCGACGACGAGATGCAGCATGCGGGCGGCGATGAGATCGGGGTCGTGCAGCACGGATCCGGGCTGGCTGCGGGCAAGCAGGGTGCCGTCCGGGCGATAGGCGCGGTCGGCGAAGGCCTCCGCGATCGTGCCGATCCCGCGTTCGGATGCGAGCCGGAGGAGGACGGAGCCGGGCAGGCCGACGACCGGCAGCTCCGGGTTGAACACCGCCACCGCGTCCAGCACCGCGCCCGCCTGGTCCTCGTGGTGGGACATCGCCGTATAGAGAGCACCGTGCGGTTTCAGATAGCGCACCGTGGTCCCGGCGATCCGGCACATGCCGTCGAGCGCCCCGAGTTGATAGAGCACGTCGGCGGTGAGCTCCGCCGGGGCGATGTCGAGGAACCGGCGACCGAACCCCGCGCGATCGGGATAACTCACGTGGGCCCCGATCGTCACGCCCCGCTCGGCGGCGGTGGCGACGGTGCGCCGCATGACGACCGGGTCACCCGCGTGGAACCCGCACGCGACGTTGGCGCTCGTCACGATATTGAGCATCGCGTCGTCATCGCCCATCCGCCAGGCGCTGAAGGACTCCCCGAGGTCCGCGTTGAGATCGATGTGCATGGGTCAAGTCTGCCCTGACGTCCCTGTTTGTCGACAGAAAGCAGTCTGCCCAGAACCACGAGGGTTCCGGGCAGACGGGTCGGGCTTCTTTTTCGACTCAGGTGTCGCGCTGCAACGGTGCGCTCCGACCGCGCTCATAATCAGCAGCGGCCAGCTCCTCCGGCTCCGGGGGAAGCTGGCTGGCGTCGACCTCCGGGCGCAGCCGGATGTTGACGATCGCGGCCACGAGACCGCCCCAGACGATGAGCAGGGCGATGACCATCATGATGATCGCGGTGGGACTCATCGACCGACCTCCTTGTTCACGGTGTTGGCAGTGTTGGTCGGCGCACCGGTCACCCGGCCGGCCCTGTCGATCTCCGGCCAGGCATCGAAGCGGGCGTCGGCATCGGCCTTGTTGCGCCACGGGATGGCGGTCATCACGAACGAGATGACGATCAGGAAGGCGATGGTGCCCCAGCCGAACACCCCGAGATACCAGTTCGGATAGCCCTCATAGCCATCGGCGATGAGCGTGATGACGCGCTGGATCAGCATGAAGCCGAGGACGGCCGGGCCGAGCAGGCCGACCAGCACCGTCCACCACGGCCCGACGTGGAAGGTCGAGACCGTGTTGAGGTGGATGCGCAGTTCCTTGCCCTTGCGCATGATCCAGATGGTGACGATCGCCATGATGATCGCCGAGAACACGATGCCGAGGTTGTTGGACCACATGTCCACGGTGTCGAGCGCGATCAGGCCGGACGTGGTGCCGAAGAGCCCGATGGAGATGACACCGCACACGATGGTGACGATCACGGCGGCGAAGACGCGGCTCGTCGCGAACTTCTCCTGGATCGACGCGGAGATGCCCTGCACGATCGAGATCAGCGACGTGAAGCCGGCGATCATCAGGGATGCGAAGAACAACATGCCGAACACGTTGCCGCCCGGCATCTCGGAGATGACCTTCGGGAACGTCACGAACGACAGAATCGGACCGGTCAGGCCTTCGAGGTCGCTGACCTGGGTTGCCTGCTGGTGAGCCATGAAGCCGAGCGTGGCGAACACGCCGATGCCGGCGAGGATCTCGAAGGACGAGTTGGCGAAGGCAACCACGAGACCGGCACTGGTCATATTGGCCTTGCGGCGCTGATAGCTGGCGTACGTGATCATGATGCCGAACGCGATCGACAGCGAGAAGAAGATCTGCGCGTACGCCGCGATCCACACGTTCGGGTCGGCGAGTGCGCTCCAGTTCGGCGTGAAGAAGGCATCGAGACCATCCAGCGCGCCCGGGAGGAGCAGTGCTCGGATGACGAGCGCGATGAAGGCCACGACCAGCAGCGGGATGAAGATCATGTTGACCTTCTCCAGACCCCTGGCGACGCCGAGTCCGAGGATCACGCCGACGGCCACCCACACGAGGATCATGGGGATCATGACGCCCAGGACCGGGGTGAGGGAGACGACGGGATCGCCGACCTGCAGGTAGTCGGAGAGGAAGAAGGTCTGCGTGTCGTCGCCCCAGCCAAGATCGAACGAGAAGATGAAATAGCTCGCTGCCCAGGCGACGACTGCGGCGTAATAGACCGAGATCACGAACAGCAGCGCGGTCTGGAACCAGCCGAGCGGTTCCGCCCACTTCGCCATCCGCCGGAAGGCCAGCGGAGGCGCGCCGCGGAAACGGTGACCGATCGCATAGTCGAGGAACAGGATCGGGATGCCGGCGGTGAGCAGCGCGACCAGATAGGGAATCAGGAACGCGCCCGAGCCGGATGCGTAGGCCACACCGGGGAAACGCCAGATGTTGCCCAGGCCGATCGCGGAACCGATCGCGGCCAGAATGAAGCCCGCGGAGTGATTCCACTGCTCACGGGTCTGATTGGCGGGTGGGGTCGCCGAGCGGGTCGCCACAGCCGCTCCTCTCTTCAAGACGGATGGAACGGGACCACGCTCTCCCGTCTTGCCGGTGGCGGCAAGAGAAAACCTTCACGGACCGGGGATTGTGACGATAAGGTGACCGGCCGTGTGATGTGGGCGACTCACGGCCCTAGGCGCGCAGATGATCCCGGACTCTGGCCAGCATGACCAGGGCGTCCTCGGCCTCCTGGGCGGCCAGGATCGGGTTGTCCGCGAACGTTGCGAAACCGCAGTCCGTATTGATCAGGACCCGTTCGCGACCGAACGTCGAGATGGCCTCCTCCGCGCGGCCCAGCACGGCTTCGAACGTCTCGGATCGGGGGTTCTTCTGGTTGAACACCCCGACTCCGATCCGCTGGTCGTCCCGGACGCCCGCCAGTGCGTCCAGCTCCCCGGCCCGCGGCGTACACAGTTCGAGCATCAGGGTGTGGACGTTGAGGGATGCCAGCAGCGGAGTCAGTGGTTCGTAGTCCCCGGACAGCGCCTTGCTCTCGTCGGGGGTCCAGTTGCCGCGGCACACGTGCACGGCCAGCCGCTCGGCCGGCAGACCCGCCGTCACCTCCTGGAGCAGGTCCCGGGCAAAGGCCAGCTCCTCGTTCGTGCCCGAACGCTCGCCGAGCGCCCCGCACATGAACGTCCGGCCGCCTTCGCCAACCTCGCCATAGAGCACCTCGGTCAGCACCGGTTCGTCGATCTGGATCATGGCCACGCCGGCCGCGAGCAGGTGGTGGATTTCCTCCCGCAGCACGCGCACGATGTCGCGGGCGAGGTCTTCGCGGTTGTCGTACGCCCGGTCCGACACGCATTCCATCCACATGGTGCGGGTCAGGAGATAGGGACCCGGCAGGTCCACCTTCACGGCGCGATCGGTGAGCGTCATCGCGAACCGGGCCTCATGCTCGGCCAGCGGGCGCGACCGCCCGAGTCGACCGAAGACGGCCGGGTGCCGGATGTCCCCGGCGGGCACATCGAGGGCCCGCAGTTCGCGCTCGAACTCGGCCGGATCATCCACATAGGGCAGCAGGTCGGTGATCGGGATGAGCTGGCAGTTGTCCAGCAGCCCGCCGACGAAGCTGGAGTAGTTGTCCCGGCGCATCTCCCCATCGGAGACCACGTCGGTCCCGGCGCGCACCTGGGCGGCAACGGCCAGCCGCACCGCGTCGTCGGCGGTCGCCTGGAAGTCCGCATCGGACATCCGACCTTCGAGGTGTTCGTGCAGCGCCCGCAGCAGCCACGGCGGCCGTGGCCAACTGCCGAGGTTGACCACGGACAGCGGCTCGATGGTCGGGGCGGGAGCCGGGGCCGGGAGCGTTTCCGGAATGACTGGTTCCACGACCTCCTGGACGATTTCCATCTGGGGCTTCTTGCGGGTCTTCGTCCTGCCCGTCCCCTGGGCGGCCGGCCCCTGCGGCGGCATGGCCGGAGTTGTCGGCGGGGCCGCCTGGCCCGCGGGCTGCTCGAAGGCGCCCTTGCTGACAAGGAAGGACCACTGCGGCAGCTCGCGTACGCCGTCCTTCAGCACACCGCGATGGATGCTGACCAGCTCGTTGCCGGTGAGTCGGCACCAGGCGGGCAGATCCACCTCGACCGTGGAGTCGACGGAGAGAATCTCCAGCAGCTGGCCCTTCTCGAGCGGGTCGATGTGCTTGCGGATGAGAAGCAGCAGGCCATTGCCACAGTCGAGATCGCCACCGTCGAAGCTGACATCGGGGTGGTGCGGGTGCGTCATGCGTGGTCTTCCTTGTCGTGGGGGCGTGGCGGTGTGGGGGATCAGTACGTGACGTGTGGGGTCCCGCCCACAAGCAGCTCGACCAGCTTGGCGCCGCCGACCAGGGTGCTGCCCTCGATGAGGTCGCTCTCCTCATAACCGCGCTTCTTGAAGCACGGGGAGCAGACCCAGATGTTGCCACCGGCCTCGACGAAGTTGGTCATCAGCTCCTTGAGGGGCGCGAAGCCCTCCTCGTGCATGTCATCGGCGTAGCCCTTTACCGCCAGGTGCGCGCCTTCACTCGAGACGAACACGACGGTGTCCTGTTCCGAGCCGACTGCGGCATTGGCGACGACGAAGCCGACCGTGGCCTTGTCGACGTTGTCCTTGGCGTGGGAGATCGAGACGCAGAAATTGCCCATGAATCAGTTGTCCTTTCGGCGGATGAGATAGCGCGGATGTTCGGCCAGCGCGAGCGGGTGCCCGGTGAGACGGGACCAGGCCGGAATGTCCTCGATGGCGCCGGTGTCGAGGGCGATCAGCTCCAGAATTTGGCCGGGTTCCAAGGCCCGGATTCTGCCTCGGAGCAGGACGATGAGTTCACCGCAGCCCATGTCACCGGCATCCCAGGTGTCGGTGGGACGGTCCAGCATGCAGCCTCCGAATTTCCTTTGTCGGTTGACCACGCCTGCGACCCTACCAAACGCGGGACAGGGGCCGGTCACCGGGCGGTCGGGCGATCCTCGAAGCTCCGGACGAACACGGGCTGGGCCGGGGTGGAGGCCTTCTCGTCGAAGCGGTAGCCGGCGCCGTCGAAGTCGGCGAGGTCGCGTTCTTTGCGTACGCGATTGAGCACCAGCCAGGCGGCCATCTCCCCGCGGGCGCGCTTGGCGAAGAACGACACGATCGACCGCTTCCCGCGGGAGTCGGTGTCCTCGAACCGGGGCGAGATGATGGGGGCGCCGAGGACCCGGGACCGCACGACCTTGAAGTATTCGTCCGACGCCAGATTCACGACCACCCGGGCGCCGGGTGACTCATCGAGATCGTCGCGGAGAACTTCGCTGACCCGGTCGCCCCAGAACTCATAGAGATTCTTGCCCCGGTCGGTGGCGAGCCGGGTGCCCATCTCCAGCCGGTAGGGCTGCATCAGGTCCAGGGGCCGGAGTACGCCATAAAGTCCGGACAGGATGCGGATCGTCTTCTGCGCCTCGGTGAAGTCGCGCTCGCCGAATCGCTCAGCTGCGGCCAGGCCGAGATAGACATCACCGTGGAACGCGAGGATCGCGGCCCGGGCGTTCCGCGGGGTGAACGGCTGCTCGAAATCCGCATAGCGCCGCACGTTGAGCGCGGCCAGGTCATCGGAGATGTGCATCAGCTTCGCAACGTCGGCGACGGACTTCTCCCGCATCACCTCGATCAGCTCGCCGGAGTCGGTCTGGAGGCGGGGTTCGGAGTGCTTGCGGGTGGCGAGCTGTGATTCATAGTCCAGCGATTTTGCGGGGGAGAGAAGGGTCAGCACCTTGGTCAGCCTAGGCCGTGGCCACAGAAAATGCAGCGGCCGCGACCTCCGCTTGGGTTGGGGTCGCGGCCGCTGCCGTCGGTCGGGTGATCAGATCAGGCCGCGACGGGCTCCATCTCATCGATTCGGTCGAGGACGTCCGGTGTCGCCTCGAGGACGAGCGCCTGCATCACGGCGCGGGCCTGGTCGGTGGTCTTGGAGACTGCGAGGGCGATCTCGGCAACCAGCGGTGCCGAGGCCTCCTTCAACAGTTCCTTCTCCGCCAGGGACAGGCCGCGCTCTTCGCGGCGTCGAACGAGGTCGCGCACCACGCAGGCGACACGCACCGGGTCGCCCGTGGCGACCTCCATGCGCTGGGCCTTCATGCGGCGCGACCACTGGCTCTCCTGCTCACGGCTCGGGCCGCACAGCACGGACACGAGCTCCTCGAGCAGGGACTTGCCCGCCACGGTCCTGAGTCCGATCTCCTCGGCCTTGGCCACAGGCATGCAGACCGACATCCCAGTTTCGCTGATCTCGAGATCGAGGTAGTCAACTGGCACCCCACGAACCTTGCGGGTCGTCGTCCCGGTGATAACTGCCGGTCCATGGTGGGGGTGGATGACGGTCTGGCCTACAGTGAACTCCATGCAAATGCCTCGCTGAACTCGAACCACCACCGTCTCAGCGCATCGCTGCGCGGTCCCGCTCCAATCCATGTGTGGCATGGTCTGGGGAGGAAGATGCGGGATCACGGTGCCCATGGGCTCCAATGGTGAAGCCCCCGGCCTTCCGCGAGTCGGGTCTCCATTTTATCACTTGTCTGCCCTGCAATGGGACGTGCGTTCCATTCCGCGGCGGGGGGCTTGATCTGAGCGGCGTTTGTCGCTATGCGCGCACGCGCTCACAGTGGGTGGGTCAACACGAGGGAATTCCGGGCGGGGCTATAGTCCGCTCGCTTCGAAGCCGGCAGATCCGCGACCGTCCCGAGGCTGAAACCGTGTTCGACGAACCAGGCAGGGGTCTGCGTGGTGAGCACGAACAGTTGCGTCATGCCCCGTGCCTTGGCCGCCCGCCGTGCGTGCCGCAGCATCACTGCGGCCAGGCCCCGGCCCTGATAGTCCGGATGCACCGCCACGCAGGAGAACTCCGCGCTGAGCTCGTCGGCATGCTCGGCCAGCGCGTAGCACGCGATTACCATCCCGTCCCGCACCATGACGGCGAACTCGTCGATGTCGAGCTCGATCTGTTCCCGGCTGCGGGGCCGCAGGATGCCCGCCTCTTCCAGGGGCCGGATGAGGGTGAGGATGCCCTGCACGTCGTCGATCCTGGCCTGGCGGGTCGACTCGTAGTCGTCGTCGGCGGAGACCATGAGGCCGCAGCCATCACGGGTGTACAGCTCCCGCAGCAACGGCGATGCCCCCTCGGTGCCGATGAAGTGGACGCGGCGTACTCCGTTGCGTGCAGCCGCGAGCCCCGCCGCCACGCAGTTGCGGTCCTCGGGGGAGAGTTCGGCCTGCCGATCCCGCGCAGCCAGCGTCTCCTCGGCCTCCGAGAGGGGCACTTGGCCGGCATCCCCGGAATGCAGGGTGAGGCGCCAACTGCCCGGTTCGGATTCCATGACGAAGATGAGCTTGTCGGCGCCGAGCCCCGTGGCGACCGCCCGGGCGACGTCCGCGTTGCGGAGGTTGAACGTCTCACCCGTCGGGGAATAGCCGACCGGGGACAGCAGGGCGATGCGGTCGCCGAGCAGCACCTGGCGGATCTCGGCGATGTCGACCTTGCGGACCTGTCCGGTCAGTTGGTGGTCGACCCCGTTGCGTACGCCGACCGGCTGCGCGGTCACCCAGGTGCCGCCGACCACCTTGAGCGGAACGCGGGACATGGGGGACCCGGTTTCCACGCTGGCGGCGAGACGGGCCTCGATGTCCATGCGGAGGACGCCGATGGCGGCGCGGACGGCCTTCATCGTGGGCTCATCGGTAATGCGCAGGTCGCCGGCGAACCGGGATTGGATCCCCCGGAGGGCGAGCTCGGCCTCGATCTGGGGGCGGGCGCCGTGCACGAGGACGATCTTGACGCCGAGCCGCACCAGCAGGGCGATATCGGCGAGCAGGCGGTCGGAGTCCTCGCGGGCGCAATTCTCGCCGGGGACGGCAATCACGAACGTGCGGCCGTGGTGGCCGTGGATATAGGGGCCGGCACTCCGGAGAGCGCTGACGAAGCCCTCTCCGGAGGTCGTGTCGCCGGTCCGGCCCCAGAACTCGGGTCCGCTCCCGATCCCGGGCCCGGACGTGATCTCGGGGCTTCCGTCAGTGCTCACGGCATTGGACGATAGCCCCGAGATCGGGGTTTTCCGCAGCGGATCAGGATCCGACGATGCCACCGTTCTTGCGGACGATGACGATGGTGGCGTCACGCGGCACCGCGCCGTCCGCACCGGTGAAGGCCTCCGGGAAGTTGGAGACCTCGGGGTCGCCGTTGCCCGGGTGCTGGATGTTCGCGAACATCACGCGCTGGTTGTCGGCGACGGTGATGCCGGTGACCTCGCCGCCCTTGACGCCCGTCATGAGGCGCTTGAACTCGGCGGTGGCCTGGTTCGCCACCAGCAGCTGGTCATTGGCGTCGCCGGGCTGGGCGCCGTCGGTCTCGACGAAGACGCGACCCTTGCCATCGGCCCAAATGCCATCGGGCGAGCCGAACATCTGGCCGTTCTCGTCATGGACATCGGCGGCGATCGCGAAGAAGTCCCACTTGAAGTCGGTGCCGGTGTGCTTGTTGCTGTCGACCCACTTCACGATGTGGCCGTCGGAGTTGATGCCCGAAGGGTTGCCGGGGCGAACCTCCGCGTAGGGCTTGGTGTTGTTCGTGAGCGTGCAGAACACCTCTTCGTTCTGCCCGACCGTGATCCACTCCGGGCGGTCCATCTTGGTGGCGCCCACCTCGTCGGCGGCCATGCGCGCGTGCACGAGGATGGTTTCCATCGACCACTTGCGCAGCTTGGGGTTGTTGCGGCTGAGCTCGAGCCACTTGCCGGTGCCGTCCTCGTTGAACTGTGCGACATAGAGCACGCCCTCGTCGAGCGGGTGGATGCCGCGGGCGAACATCGACTTCCAGTTGCCGGCGGAGACGAACTTGTAGATGTACTCGTTGCGCTCGTCATCACCCGAATAAACGACGACCCGGTTGCCCTGGCCCTCGACCACGGTCGCGCCCTCGTGCTTGAACCGGCCGAGCGCGGTGCGCTTCACCGGCTTCTGATCAGGCTTCTGGGGATCGATCTCGACCACCCAGCCGAAGCGGTGCTCCTCGTTGGCGTTCTTCGACAGGTCGAACCGCTTGTCGAACTTGTGCCAGTCCCAGCCCTGCCCGGAGGTGAGCCCGACCCGCTTCTGCCGTTCGGACGGCTCCCAGCCCTCGGCGGTCGCGCCGAAGTACTGGTGGAAGTTCTCCTCGCAGGTGAGATAGGTGCCCCACGGGGTGTGACCCATCGAGCAGTTGTTGACGGTGCCCTTGGGGTTGTCGTTGTCGACGGCCACATTGAGGTAGTGGGTCCCGGCGACGGGGCCGGAGAACTCGACCGGGGTGTTGACATGGATGCGGCGGTTGCGCTTGTCCCGCTTCATCCTGAAGGTGTCGCCCGTACGCTCCAGCGCGACGACGGCCACGCCATGCGCAGCCTGGACCTTGCGTACCTCCTCGAGGCTCTGCAGCTCGTCGCGGCCGAACATGTGGAAGTTGGTGCCGTATTCCAGGTTGAGGCACAGGATGTCGTCGTCGAACAGCCACATGCCGTCGTGGCCCAGACCGATCGCCTTCTCCTGCTGCTCGGAGGTCAGGTCATAGGGATAGGACTCGCCGCTGCCGTCGATCTTCTCGCGCCAGGGGAGAATGACCGACATGGCATATTCCGGTGCGATCGTCGGCATCGGGCCGCCGTCCAGTGGGATGGAGGTGAAGCCGATGTCGCCCTTGTCGGCGCCGCGGCCCTGACCGTTGTTGCCGTTGTCGGTGGCCGGACGGCCGGGGGTGGCAACAGCGCTGTTGCTGCCGAAGAAGCTGAGCGCGGCAACACCGGCGCTGCCCGCGAGGAAGGCCCGGCGGGTGGCGCGGGCGTTGACGATGTCGGAGAAGAGGCGGTTGTCACTCGGATTGCTGATCGTGTCGTCGTGATCGTGCACGATGGCTCCTTGGGGAAAGGTGTGAGGGTGGCCGCGTGGGACGTTAGGCAGAACCGCTGAACCCGTTCCCATCCCTTGATGAACGTCTGATGATCGACACATGAATCCGAGGTGCCCATGGAATCCCTGGTGTTGCACGATGCTCGGCTGGTGCCGCTGACGACCCCGGCCCCACCCGGGCCCGTCGACCTGCGCATCGTTGACGGCACCGTCACCGAGATCGCCCCGACCCTGGCCACTGGTGACCACGCCCTCGACCTCGACGGCCGCTGGGTGCTTCCGGGACTCTGGGACCACCACGTCCACCTGCTGCAGTGGGCCCAGCTCAAGGCTCGTCTCGACACCACCGGCACCACCGGTCCCGCCGAGGTCGTCGACCGGGTCCGGGCCCGGCTCGGCGAGGACCGGCCGGGGCCTCTCATCGGGTTCGGGCACCGCATCGCCGACTGGCCGGAACAGCCATCGACCGCTGCACTCGATGCGGTCTCCACCGAGCGACCGATCATCCTCATCAGCGGGGACGCCCACCACGGCTGGCTCAACTCCGCGGCCCAGCGGTTGCTGGGGTTGGCGCCGCGCGAGGAGGTCGTGCGGGAAGCGGAGTGGTTCGAGGCGTACGAGCGGCTGGGCGCCGTGCCCGAGGTCCGCGCGGAGGGCGAGGACGCGATCGGGAGGGTGGTCGCCGAGGCAGCTGCGCTCGGCGTGGTGGGCGTGACGGATTTCGAGTTCGGGGGTGCGTACGCCGACTGGCCCGCGCGCGTGCGCCGCGGTGTTTCCGCACTGCGGGTCCGGGCGGCCGCCTATCCCGACGGGCTCGACGACGTGATCGAGAAGGGTTGGCGGACCGGTGATGCGCTGGAGGAGTCCGGACTCGTGCGGATGGGACCGCTGAAGATCCTTTCCGATGGTTCGTTGAGCACGCGGACCGCGTACTGCTGCCAGCCCTATCTCGGACCGGGCGTCGGCGCCGATGACCACGGGGTGCTGAACACGCCCGCCGAGGAACTGCACGGGCTCCTGACGCGCGCCCACGCGGCCGGGCTGGAGGTCGCGGTCCACGCCATCGGTGACGCCGCGGTCGCCGCGGCCCTCGATGGCTTCGCCGCCACGGGTGCGCGCGGATCGATCGAGCACGCGCAGCTCATGGCTTCGGCCGACATCGGGCGGATGGCGCGGCTCGGGCTCGCGGCGAGCGTGCAGCCGGCCCACCTGGTCGATGACCGCGATGTGGCCGAGGTCTGCTGGGCCGACCGGACGGCTCGGTGCTTTCCCTTCCGTGCCATGGCCGATGCCGGGATCCCGCTCGTGCTTGGGTCGGACGCGCCCGTGTCACCGCTCGACCCGTGGCTGGCGATCCGTGTCGCGGTCCACCGCAGCGGCGACGAGCGTGCGCCGTGGCATCCGGAACAGGCGCTGACGGTCGCGGAGGCGCTGGCCGCGAGCACGGATGGACAGGGCACAGTGGGGATCGGCTCGCGGGCGGACCTGGTCGTGCTGGACGCGGACCCGATGGACCTCCTCGGGATGACGCGCATGCCGGTGGCGGCCACCCTGCTCGGTGGCCGGCTCACCCATGGCACGTTGTGAATCGACTTGGCATCTTGTCGCTAGGATCTTTCGGACGACAATCGGGCCCACCGGGTCCGGACGCGAAGGAGATCATCATGCGTGCAATCCGGGTTGGCGGGCCGATCGTGCTCGCCGTCATCGGTCTGATTCTGGCCTTGGCCGTGCGGGGCAGCATCCCGGGCGTCGACCTCACCATGGTGGGCTGGATCCTGTTCGCCGCCGGCCTCGTCTGGCTCGTCATCGAGGTCCTGGTGAACCGTCCGCGGTCCCGCGTGACCGAGGTGCACGAGTCCCGCGCGCCGGGTGAGGCCGTGCGCCGCGAGGAACAGCGCGACATCTGATCCTGGTCCACTCACCAACCACCGCCACCGCCGCCGCCGAAGCCACCGCCGCCGCCGAATCCTGAGCCGCCGCCGGTTGCTGCGGTGGCGGCGGAGGTGACAGCAGCACTCATCGCGCTCGACATGGCCGACGTCATGCTGTCCATCATCGAGCCGAAGTGCGCCCCATAGAAGAAGCCGGTGGTGTGGGGCGAGCCATACCAATACATGTCGGGCTGATAGCGACCCTCGCGGGCCAACTGCTCGAACACCTTGGTCCAGCGATCCGCCACCCCGAAGACGATGGCATAGGGCAGATAGCGCGAGAAGACGTCGATGCCCTCCTCGAACTTGATCTGATCGGCCTCGGCGGTGCGCAGATAGAGCTCGAATCCCTTGGTCTGGGCCAGCACGGCCGATCCCTCCGCGGTGCGTGCCGGCATCTTGCCGGAGACAGCCATGAGCACGAGGCCGGTGATGATCCCGGCGACGCCGACCAGACCCCAGCCGGAGGCCACGCCGAGCAGGAACCCGAGGCCCGCACCCGCGCCCGCGATCAACACCCCGATGCCCAGCGCGGTGGCCTTGGCCAGGTCGGGACGACGCCGGAACCAGCCCCGCACGTCGGCAACCTGCCGATAGAGCGCAGTGCGGGTGTTGGGCAGGAGTCCTGCGTACGCCTTGTCCCGCATGTCCTTCGTCGTCACCCGGTGGCGACCGCGGAACAGGCGCTCCATGAGGGCCTGTTCGAACGGCAGGATCGGCTCACGGCTCTGGAGCCGGGTGAACTGCCAGGTGTTCTTGCCCACCTCGTCGATGTGGATATGGCCGCGCACGGCGAGGTCGATGATCGAGCCGGTCACATCCCGGTTGTCGGCCGAGGCATCGATCAGAGTGCCCAATTCGCCGGCCGTCGCGCCCTTGGGCGGGGTGAACTGCACAGTGACCGGACTCTTTTTCGCGACCCCGACTTGGGCTTCCTTTCCCGCGACGGGAGTGAGCCCGGGGGTCAGTCCGACGTATGCCTCGTCCCGGCCGCGGCGGCGGGCCTGATGGAGGACGGTGCCGACGCCGAGGAGCGTCAGCACCCCGGTGAGGCCACCGGTCAGGGGAGTGACCGGGAACATGTTCCCGATGTTCGGCCGCTTCTCATAGCGCGGTTCGGCTCCGATGAAGGTGCCGGCGGGGAAGCCCGCAACAACCTGCATGCCCCGGTTCGGGCCCAGGTTCGATGCCGCATACGTCGCGGCATCGCCGTCCTGGCTGCTCTGGCATTCGGTCGAGAACCTCGATCCGCTCCAGCAGGCCACCCGCTCGATGCCCACCGGGCCCTCGACACGCACGGTCGCGTTGTGGATCGGCACCTGCCAGCCGAGGCCGACCGCGTTCCAGTTGAACTCGTCGAGGCCGCTCTGGGCATGGTTGGGGGCGATCAGCCCACGGATCGAATAGACGATCCGATAGTTCTGGACGCCGGTGAACCGCGTTCCCTGGCGCCCCACGCGCACGAGCAGGTTTCCGCTCTCCTGCTGATAGTCGAGGTTGGTGTTGGCGCCCGTGGCGCTCGTCACCGATTCGACGTCGACGTCCATCATCCGCCAGACGTCCGGATCATCCAGCACTTCCTGGCGCAGGGGCAGCACGATGAACGGCCCGAGCCCCGGTTCATGGGCGAAATCGAAGTCCAGGTCGAGCGTCACCCGAGCCAGGCCGTCGGGCTGGAGCTGAGCCGTGACGTCATAGCGGGGGATGTTCCAGGACGAGGGCTGGTCGGTCTCCGCGTACGCCCGCGGGGCGAACGACAGCGATCCGACGATCAGGAGGAGAACGAGGAGCAGCCGAGCGGAATGCCTCATGGGCACAACGGTATACACTCTCCCCACTTGAACAGTGTTCAAGAGTGCTTTTCTTCCGACCGAGGAGTATTCCGTGACCAGCACTCTCACCACCGAACGCCCCGCCAGGACCACGTTCGCGCCTGTCGATCTCGCGCTCGTCGCGGTCTTCGCCGCGCTCGTTGCCGTGCTCTCGCTGGCTCCGGCGATCCCCCTGGCCGGCGGCGTACCCATCACCCTGCAAACCCTCGGCGTCGCCCTCGCCGGCCTGACCCTGGGGCCGGTGCGGGGTTTCCTCGCGGTGCTGCTCTATCTGCTCGTCGGGTTCGTCGGGTTGCCGGTCTTCGCCGGCGGGGCGGCCGGGCTCGGGGTGCTCGGCAAGCCGTCGGCCGGTTATCTGCTGTCGTTCCCGATCGCCGCACTCCTTGCCGGACTGCTCTCGCGCGCGCTGATCCGGACCCGCCTCCCCCGCTATCCGGGGCTCTTCCTGGCCGGCTTCGGGGCGAGCATCCTCATCGTCCACCCTGCGGGAATCGCGGGGTTGATGGCGAACGCCAACATGGCGTTCGACAAGGCGGTCATCACCGATCTGGCCTTCTGGCCGGGCGATGTGATCAAGAACCTGGTGGCCGCGGGCCTGGCACTCGCCGTCTTCAAGGCCTTCCCGGATCTCGTCCTGCGGCGTCGCCGTCCGGCGGCAGGGGATAACGTCCTCAGGTGAGCATGATCCGGCTGGCAGGCGTCCGCGTCGACGTCCCGGTGTTCAGCGGCCGGGACGTGATCGAGAAGACCCTGCTCGCGGACATCGACCTGTCCCTCACCGAACGTCGCATCGCGGTCATCGGGGCCAACGGGTCCGGCAAGTCCACCCTGCTGCGGCTCCTCAACGGCCTCATCGAGCCCACCCAGGGCACGGTCGCCGTTGATGGGTTGGACACCGTCCGGGACGGCAAACAGGTGCGCCAGCGCGTCGGGTTCATCTTCACCGACCCCCTGTCGCAGCTCGTCATGTCCACTCCCATCGAGGACATCGAACTCAGCCTGCGGCGCCGGATGGCTGCCGTCCGCGGAGGGCGACGGGCGCGCGAAGCGGCGGCGTACGCCCTCCTCGAAGCCCGCGGACTCGCCCACCTCGCCCGTCAATCCATCTATGACCTGTCCGGCGGCGAGCGCCAGCTCGTCGCACTCGCGACCGTCCTCGCGGTCGAGCCGGCGGTGCTGGTTGCCGACGAGCCGACCACGCTGCTCGATCTGCGCAACCGGGAGATGCTCCGCCACGTGTTCGCCGACCTCGACCAACAGTTGGTCGTGTCGTCCCACGACCTGGATTTCATCGCCGACTTCGACCGCGCGCTCGTCCTGGACGCCGGCCGGATCGTGTTCGACGGCGCCCCCGACCCGGCGGTCGCGCACTATCGGGGGTTGATGGTGTGAACGCCCATCACCAGCTCTTCGGACTGTTCGTCCCCGGCACTTCCTGGCTCCACCGCCTCCCAGCGGGGGTCAAGCTCGTGCTCATGCTCGTCGTCTCCGTCGTGCCGCTGATCGTGCGTGAACTCTGGCTCTCCACCGCCCTCCTCGGCGTCACCGCGGTCCTGCTCGCCGCCACCCGTGTGCCGTGGCGCCGAGCGTTCCGGTTGGCGCTCGTGATCTGGGTGATGGGCGCGCTGCTGCTGGCGTACCAGCTCGTGTGGGGCACCTGGCAGATCGGGCTGATGTTGGTGGCCAATCTGGTTCTTTGCCTGTACGCCGCCCGGATCCTCACCCTCACCACCCCCGCCCCCGCGCTGCTGGATGCGTTGGTCGTCGCCGCCCGGCCGGTGCGACTGGTCGGGGGCAGCCCGGAGCGGGTGGGCCTGGCGGCGGCGTTGATGATCCGCAGCATCCCGTTCCTGTTCGGCTCGTTCGCCGACGTCCGGGCCGCAGCCCGCGCGCGGGGGCTCGAGCGCAATATCCTCGCCCAGCTCACCCCTGTCGTGGTGGGGGCGGTGGCGTACGCCCGGGTGACCGGTGAGGCGCTCGCCGCGCGCGGGTTGGGTGAGGACTAGACCGCCGGGAGCGGCTCCGCGGTCCCGTTCGGATAG
>LSQX01257131.1_pt1 | contig 29739 bp, 39 predicted proteins | sample 654561 | NCBI WGS metagenome assembly LSQX01 (sample SAMN04489861, study PRJNA283612) | anaerobic digester metagenome | isolation source: 4 biogas reactors fed with cattle manure at either 37C or 55C with and... | place: Denmark: Kongens Lyngby | collected 2014 | reverse complement strand
ATGTTATATTTAATTAAAGATAAAAATTTAAAAAACATTTGTTTTTTAGGATATATACTGTTTTCCTTTTTAATTCTTTTTGTTTTTTTAAATTTTGGAACATATTCTGAACATTGGATTCCTTATAACAATCTACTTCTTATGGAGAATTTAAAATGAAAATAGCACTTATAGGTACAGTTGCACAAAATGCAATACTTTTTAGAAAAGATATGATTCTAGCTTTAAAAGAGAAAAACCATGAGGTTTTTGTATTTTGTACAGATTTTACAAATGATTCAAAAAAACGCATAGAAAATCTAGGAGCTGTTGCGGTTGATTATACTTTAAATCGTGCTGGATTAAATCCATTTAAAGATTTGTTAGATACTTATAAATTAAGCAAAAAATTAAAAGAGTTAGAAATAGATATTAGCTTTTCATATTTTGTAAAGCCTGTAATATTTGGCACAATCGCTTCAAAACTAGCAGGTGTTAAAAGAAGATTTGGAATGCTAGAAGGTCTTGGATATGTATTTACAGATTTGCCAACTGGTGTGAGTAAAAAACAAAAGATTTTAAGAGCTGTTCAAGTTTTTTTATACAAATTATCTTTTCCATATTTAGAAAAAATAATATTTTTAAATCCAGATGACCCAAAAGAATTGATTGAAAAGTACAATATAAAAACAAAAAAAGTAGAAGTTTTGGGTGCTATTGGATTAAATCTTGATGAATATTCATATAGTAAACCATCACTTGAAAAAATAAGATTTATTTTTATAGGTAGGCTTTTGGCAGAAAAAGGAATATTTGAGTATATAAAAGCAGCAAAAATAGTAAAAAAAGATTTTCCAGATGTTGAGTTTGTAGTTCTTGGTGGATTGGATGAACAAAACCCTGGTGGATTAAAAAAAGAAGAGCTAGAAAAGTTACTAAAAGATAATATAGTTTTATATCCAGGATTTGTAAAAAATGTAGATGAGTGGATAAAAGATTCTTCTGTTTTTGTTTTACCATCATATAGAGAGGGAGTGCCTAGAAGTACTCAAGAGGCTATGGCTATTGGAAGAGCAGTTATCACAACAGATGTTGCAGGATGTAGAGAAACAGTAGTTGATGGATTAAATGGATTTTTAATTCCACCATTTGATGCAAATGCTTTAGTGGAAGCTATGAAAAAGTTTATAGAAAATCCGTATTTAGTAGAAAAGATGGGTAAGAAAAGTTATAAGATAGCGAAAGAAAAGTTCGATGTTAAAAAAATCAACAAGAGACTATTAGAAATATTAGATTTATAAAGACTATGCCTAAAACAAGGCTGTTTCTAAGATTTATAAAACAACACTTAAAAGGGAGTACATGCAAGAAAATATAAGACAAAACAGCTATGAGGATGAGATAGACTTAAAAGAACTGTTTATTACCATTTGGGAGAAAAGATTTTTTATAATAGTTGTGACTTTTTTGGTAACTTTGGCTTCAGTTGTCTATGTTTTACTAAAAAACTCAGCACCAATTTACGAAGGAAAACTATATTTAGAAATAGGAAAAATCCAAGATAAAAACTTTACTCCAGTCCCAATCGAAACACCAGCTGACACATCAAACATTATAAATATAGTATTTGCAAGCAAAGAAACAAAGAGTCAACTGCTAAAAGGGAGTACAAAAGTACTAGAAGTATCCTCTTCTAATTCCAATAAAGATACAATTAAAAAAGAATTAGAAAAAGTCAAAGAGTTTGTTCTAGCAAAACATAAAGAAGATGCAAAATTATATGAAAATGTTCTTATGACAAGACAAGTTGGGAGCATTGCCATCTCTGATGAGCCCATCAATACGCCAAAATCTTTAATAATCACTGTTGCTTTTATAACTGGATTTATATTTTCAATATTTTTACTGTTTTTCATGCAATTCATAGAAGAGCTAAAAGGTAAAAAATGATCAAGAAACACCATTATAAATTTAAACTACTACAAGGTCGCGAGGGTCTATGTAGAATTATGAAAATTATAATATGGTGTTTTCTATTTCACTTACAATCTTTAAAAAATCTTCATCAAATTTATTTAAAAAGTTTTCGTCTATGATTTTTATGCTACTTAGCAGCTCTTTAGGAAAACTTTTAAGCCTAACAAGCAATTCTTCATCTAAAAAAGCAGCTTTTTTATGTGCAGAGTTTAAAATCTCACTCCAAGAAAACTCATAAAGTTTCCAAATAAGGTAAATATCGAAAATATCTTTTGGATTGTCTCTACCAATCACTGCTGTAATTTTATTGCTTAGTATGTTCTCTACATTGTCTATCAAGTAACCCTTAGTGGTTAACACCACATCTTTATGTCTATATTCTACATCATTTACGAAATCTACTTGAAGCATATCATTTATGTAAAATCTTGTAAAATCCTTTGACTCTACTTCAGTCCTTAGGTCAAATTTCTCTAAAAACAGCTTCCATCACTTCATCTTGGAGTTTGTAGAGCTTTTTGTAATCTACGCTATCCATTTAAGCTCATTTATAGTTAATGGTTTGTCAAAAAAATAAACCTCTATCAAGTTTTTTCTTCTAGCCATATAATCACTATTATAACTAGGGACTTTGTATTCATCTAAAAATTTTGCTAATTCTTGTTTCTTAAAAAACTTCATATCGAAAAATAGCCTTGAGCTATTTTGGAGCATTTTTTCAAAAAGGAGTCTTTTTTTTATTTCATTGCCATTTTTAAAAATATCCATTATGTCATACTCATTAATATTTAAATCCCAAAAACACTCTTTAGCTATTCTCTTGTACTCCATCATAAAGAATCCTTTTCAAATTTAGCCTCTCTTATTTTACCTAAAAAACTCACTTAGTATCTCTTGCAAAATTAATCAAAGGTATTTATAGTATAGTGCCTAGTTTAAAAACTAGCAACCAAAAGGTAAAAAATGAAAAAAACAGTACTCAGCCTGCTTATAGCGCTTAGTTTGTGTTTTGCCTCAACCTTAGATGAAGGGGCTGCGGCACTAAACAAAAAAGAGTATGAAAAAGCTCATAAAATCTTTGAAGACTTAGCAAAAGAAAACGATGCAAAAGCAATGCACTATTTAGGAGTTATGTACCACAGAGGAAATGGCGTTAAAAAGGACTTTATAAGGGCAAAAGAGTGGTACGAAAAAGCGATAAAACAAGGAAGTGTGGACGCCCTTTTTAGTCTTGGCACGATGTATTATTTCGCAATTGGACTTAAGCAAGATTATGAAAAAGCAAGAGAATTGTTTGAAAAAGCAGCAAAAAAGAATGATGAAAAATCACAATTTTTACTAGGCGATATGTATAATTACGGATTAGGAGTCAAACAAGATTTTCAAAAAGCCATTATGTGGTATGAAGAGTCTGCCAAACAAAAGTTTGGACAAGCTTATTTTATGCTTGCAAATATGTACAAAGAGGGCAGGGGCGTGGAGCAAAGCTATCTAAGGGCAAGAGATTTTTACCAAAAAGCGTGTCAAAACGGTTTGAGGCAAGGGTGTGATGCGTTTGATAGTTTAATGCAATTAGAGCTTGAAAAATAATGAAAGAGTTGAAAATATTTACAAATTTTGACTACTTTGTTTTAAAAGACATAAACGATAAATATTTTAAAAAGTCTTGGGAGTTGTATGAAAACTCTTTTCCAAAAAACGAAAGAAGAACACTAAAAGAACAAGAAAAAATTTTTAAAAATGATAAATATCAAGCTTTTGTAGTGCTAAAAAATGGAGAGCTTTTAGCCATTTTGTTTTTTTGGAATTTTAAGAAATATACATTTATAGAGCATTTTGCAGTAAGTGATAAGCTTAGAGGACGCTCTTTTGGCTCTAAAATATTAAAAGACTTTTTAACAAAATATGATAATGTAGTCTTAGAAATTGAGCTTTTAAAAGATGAGATTTGTAAAAAAAGATTAAACTTTTACGAAAAATTGGGCTTTATGATGAACGCACACAAACACTTTCAAGTCCCTTTTAGGGAAAACTCACACAATCTTGAGCTTTTATTTTTATCTTATAAAAAAAGATTAACAAAAGAGCAGTATGAGTTTTTATATAGCCAAATGAGAAGCTCATTAACAGTAAGATAGGCATAAAAGGAGTTAAAGATGAAAATACGAATTTACTACGAAGATACAGACATGGGTGGCATTGTTTATCATGCCAATTACATAAAATATTGCGAAAGAGCAAGAAGTGAACTATTTTTTAACTCTGGGTTTGCTCTAGGTGAAAAGGATTGTCATTTTGTAGTAAAAGACTTAACCGCAAGCTATCTATCTCCAGCTAAACTTGGGGATTTGCTAGAGGTAAAATTAAGTGTGCTTGAGTGTAAAAATGCTTCAACTATTGTTAGACATGAGATATTCAATAAATCAAAAAAGATTTTCCAAGCAGACATTACTTTAGTTTTTGTTTGCAAAGGCAAGATTGCCAGGCTAGAAGAGAGCGTCAAAGAGTTTTTACTGAGCCTCAACTAATTGATACCTATTTGCCTTAAAAAGTTTTGTCCTATAATCAACCTGTCCATTTACGATTTTTTCCTTAAATAGCGGCGTAGCTTCATTATTAAAATAAGTTACATAAAAATAATCCACCCCAATACTTGTTGCATAATTCACCCAGTCATACTCAATGCTATGCCCAAAAAGTTGATTAAAAACCCTAAGTTGTGAGGGTATGAAGTCAATGGAGTTTGCTATGAGAAGATTCTTTCTATCTTCATATTGAGTGAGAGTTAAAAGCATTGGATGAAAGTTGATTTGGGTTGAGAGTAAATTATATGGCTCTATGTCATAAACCCTAAATTGCGACGCTAAAAGACTACTTTTTACTAAAGGAGTGTTTAAAAATATAGAGCTATTGTTTAAATATTTGTTTCCATTTAGCATAGCCTTAAAATCGACTTTGCCATTTCCTATCTCTCTTGAGTATCCCACATTTCCAGCTATATCTGCAACAGTTTTATCTAAATTTGTAGCAAGCAAGCTGCCATCAGTAAAAAGTGCAATTTTATGAGTAGCTTGTGAAAAAAGGGTTAAAATCTGCTTTTCATAATCAATCCCGCCAAAAAGTACATTTTGTGGGACAAATGAGAGCAGGTTTTTATTTACTGTTGGTATAAAAATATTTAAATCTTTCGAATAATTTAAAAGCAAATCCGCCCCCTCAAGAGTTAACGGCGCTATGACAAAGCTAAATCCACTTTCTCTTATCTCTTTTACAGCTGCTTCAATGCTCTTTTCATCTTCTTCATCAATATTAAAAATCTCTAAATTAAAGTTGTGTTCTCTGTGTAAAAAATAAGCTATTATGCTATTTACTGTTGAAACAGCGTAACCTCTAATCTTTTTTTGAGGGTATAAAACAGCTAATTTAATGGGCGGTTTGTCGCCTTGGACATCAAGATTTAACGCTACACTTAAATTTGTATAAAACTCTTGAAGCGTGTCTTCATGCTGAAAACCCCTCTCATATTTACTTAAAAAAGAAAAAACTTGCCCATTTTCTACAAGTTCATTTAAGCACTCATCATCGCATATTTGTTCATCTAAATCTAAAAATATATTTTGCGGAAGTGGAATGGATGAAAAAAGACGACCTGATGCAAAAATTTGCGAGTAAAGAATCAAAACTAAGAGTAAAATAACTTTAAATTTTTTCATAAATAGACTTAACCTTTAACATATCATAATAAACATCTTTTTTTGCAGATGGGTTCCTAAGCAAAAAACTAGGATGGTAAGTTGGCACAAGGATAGCATCTCCAAAGGGTATCTCACTTCCCCTAATGCGTGAGATTTTACTCTCAAAATCATTGGTTAAGTGCTGGTAACTTGTAGCTCCAAGTGCCACAATGATTTTTGGTTTTATTAGTTTAATTTGTTCAAATAAAAACGGTTTACACATCTTAGCCTCTTCTAATGAAGGAGTGCGGTTTTTAGGAGGTCTGCATTTTAGTATATTTGCCAGATAAACATCCTCTCTTTTTAAGTGTAAAACATTCTCAATTATCTTTGTAAGCAGTTCGCCCGCTCTGCCAGTAAATGGCCTTCCGCACTCATCTTCCGTGCTTCCTGGCGCCTCTCCAACAAAAAGCAGTTTTGCATTTAAATTACCTTCACCAAAAACACTATTTTTTTTACTTTTTGAAAGCGTGCAAAGATTACATTGCCAAATACTTTGCTTTAAATGTTCAATATTTTTAAAACTGTTAAAGCTTTGAGCTTCAAGTTTTTTTTCAAAATGAGTATATTTAAAACCAAAAGCCCTATGTTTATAGAGTTCATTTAGCAAAAGTAGTTTTAAAGGTGCTTGCATATGAATTAAATTGGTAGAAAATTTGGCACAATTTTATGATTTTTAATGCCCGAATCATCAATTTTGCCAATGGCAATAAAAAGCAACTCTTCAAAGGTTAGAATAGGTAGGTTAATATCTCTACCAACAGCTTTAGCGCACTCTTTTTGAGCTCTATCTAAAAGCTCTAAATCTCTTTTATTTCTAATTAGCATAAAATCCACCCCACTATCTAGGGCTTCAAGTAAAATTTCTCCAGCTATTAAAAAAGCAAGCTTTTTGTTGTTATCAAAAACTTTCATGCCACTATTGTGTCTGTGTTTTGGTAAATATTTTGTGTTTAAATTTGAAAATTTTATAATCTCTTTTTCAAAACCGCTTAGCTCGCTATTTTCTCCAAGAAATATTGCTGCGTTAAACTTATCAAATGAGTGTTTTAAGCTAGGCAGTTTACTAGGAATATCATTTTCTGTTAAGTTTAAGAGTGTTAGCAAAGAGCCACTCTCTTCCTCTATCTCTTTTTCAAAAGCAACTTTTTTTGGAAAATATTTTCTAACCTTATCTTTTAAAAATGTGATAAACCCACAACTTTCATCATCAAACTCAAATAGATGTGGCCTTAATGAGATATGATTATATACCCCCTTTTTCTCATCACTAACTATTTGAACAATCTCTTTTTCATATTCTGGGTATTTTTGAGCCATTTTTGAAGCAAAAATGTAAAAAGCTGTTCCATAAATCTCTTCATCATACTTTAACGCTGGAGATGCGTAGTGATAGAGTGCTAGCTCTTCATAATTTTTAAAATCCTCATCTTTTACAAACGGCTCTAGGATTTTAAACCTACTAATAAAATCTTCACTTTCAATTGCCAAATCCTTCACAGCTCTTTTCGTACTAAGAGGCATAACAGTAAAACTTTCTCCAAATTTTTCGTAAATTTCCTTTAGTGGAGCGTTAATATCAACGGCTAAGCCACCTATATTAACTCCATATTTTGGCATGGCTTCATTTGGTAGGATCTTTTTTAGTAAGCTTTTAAGGCTGTTTTCTAGCTTTACTGTTGCTTCTTCATTGGTAAAATATGGTAAATAATCAGTTTTTGCATCAAATCTAAAAATTTTAAGAAAAAAAGTTTGCATCTTTTTTGCTCCTTTGTGTTTAAACTCTTAGTGTACAAAATATGAACTTAACTTTTGAGAAAAAATTAAAAATAAAGCAAGATTAACGCACTTAAGTGTAAAATGTAGCTTAATTAAAGGATGGTTATGGATAAAGAAGGCTTTGTCATTTCACAGTTTAATTCCAAAAAAATTGGAGATGATGGCGCAGTTATTGGGGAGTTAGTCTATTCAAAAGATCTCTTCATTGAAGACACTCATTTTAAAAGAGAGTGGATGAGCCTTGAAAAGATTGCAAAAAAAAGCTTACTTATAAATATTTCCGATGCCATCGCCATGAATGCCACTCCAAAATATGCCTTAATTGGAGTTGTACTTCCATCAAATTTTTCTAAAAATGAGTTAAAAAAACTCTCAGATACCTTTAAAAAAGAGTGTAAAAAATGGAATATAGAGATAATTGGTGGCGATACAACATCAGGAGAAAAACTCTCTATTTCCATAACTATCATTTCACAAAGTAAAAAACCTATCTTTAGAAAAGGGATGAAAGAGGGCGATTTTATCGCTCATACAGGTAAAGTTGGTGGGAGCTTGAAAGATTTAAGAAGACTTTTAAGAGGAGGAAGAGTCTCTAAAAACTCAAGATTTATCGAGCCAAAAATAAGAGCAAACTTTTTCTTTAAAGCCGCGCCTTTCATCCACTCAAGCATGGATATTTCAGATGGAATAAGTAAAGATCTCTCTAGGATTTGCAAGATAAACAATTTAGGAGTTAAGTTTTTAGAAAAGCTAAGTAAAGATGAACTTTGTAGTGGAGAGGAGTTTGAGCTTCTTTTTTCATTTAATCCAAAAAATTTAAAAAAATTAAAAAACATATCAAAAAAAACAAAAACCCCCTTTAGAGTTTTTGCAAAAGCCACAAGAGGCAGATACCAAAGCTCTTGCAAAGAGCACCATTTTAAGGAGAAGTATTGAGAGAGTTTTACTACTTAAATCATAGCCCAATCACTAGCGTTCATTTTTCCAAAAACAGCAGTGATTTTACTGTTTTTGAGCTGCCACTTTATGAATTTAGTGGAAGTGGAGAGCACCTTATAATGCACATTAGAAAAAAAGATTTAACAACATGGCAAATGTTAAGTGATCTTTCAAAACATAGTGGTGTGAACATAAGAGAGTTTGGGTACGCTGGACTTAAAGATAAAGATGGAATGACCACCCAGTACATCAGTGTAAACGCTAAGTTTGAAAAAAAGTTTGAAGATTTTTTGCATCCAAAGATAAAGATACTCTCTTTTACAAGACATGAAAATAAGATAAAAACAGGACATTTAAAAGGAAATAGGTTTTTTATAAGGCTTAAAAAAGTACTTGAAATTGATGCGCTAAAACTAGAAGAAGCTTTGAAAAAAGTAGCAAATGAAGGTTTTCCAAACTTCTTTGGATCACAAAGATTTGGCGCAAGGGGAGATAATTTTGATTTGGCAAATGAGATTTTGGAGGGAAAAAGAGTTGAAAAAAATAGAAAAAAAAGAGATCTTTATTTAAGCGCATTTCAAAGTACTCTTTTTAATGAGTGGTTATATAGAAGGGTTGAGATATCCAAACTAGCAAATGAATTTAATAAAAAAGAGTTATCAAAAATTTTTAATGAAGAGATGGCGGATGAACTGTTAGTCCAAAAAACTTTTTTCAAACTCTTAAGTGGAGATGTCGCTCATCACTATCCGCATGGTAGATCTTTTTTGGTTGAGGATTTAAAAAATGAGAGTGAGAGATTTTTTAAAAAAGAGATTGTTCCAACAGGCTTAATGCCCGGGAAAAAGAGTGTTTTTGCAACTACTTTAGCAAAAGAGATAGAGGATCAGTTTTTTTCTAAATCCTTTCCATATTTAGATTATTTTAGTGGTTCAAGAAGGTTTGCGTGGACTTTTTTAGAAGATTTAGAGTTTAAATATATAAAAGAAAAAGCTTGGTTTGAATTTAGTTTTAGTTTACAAAAGGGCTCTTACGCTACCGTTTTACTAAGTCAAGTTTTGAAAACTAAGATTTAAATTCTTAAATTAGGCATTAAATGGATTTATAATCTTTAAATCTAAATTCATAAAATCTTTTTCATTTCTAGTAAGTAAGATAAAATCATTTGCCATGCAAGTTGATGCGATTAGTGTATCCATTATAGGCAGTGGCTTACCAGCTGCTTTAAGTTTTTGACTCTGCTTAGCCCAAATTAGCATTGTTTCCATGTCAATATTTACTATCCTATTTGCAAACCTTGCCATTAAATCTTCCTCAGTAATTACAGATAAATATAAAGTTTTTTCATCTAGCAAGGAGATAAAATTTATCACATTTGCATTTGGATTTTTTGAAACTAATTCCGAAATAATATTTGTATCTAGTAAATATTTCAAAACCTTAATCTACCGTTATATTTTTCATCATCTCTTGAAAAATCAATTTTTCCAACAAGAGGGCTTTTTCTAAAAAAATCAACTAAATTACTCTCCTTAGTCTCTTGTTTGGCGCTTTTTATCTCTACTATTTTCAAATCATTTTTAGGTAAGTTTTCTAAAAAAAACATTACTTTATCATAAATTTTTTCATTTATATCTAATTTTACTGAATACATTCTCTCCTCCTTTGCTATTATTTTAATTATATCTAAATCATTATTTTTTTTAGAGCTCTATCCAGCATAAATCAAGTCTAACTCCTGCGTCTTTACGCAGGAGGGTTTAGATTTTTAACTCTTTTATCCAAGAGTTAATTTTATCTTGCATCGCCTCTCTTGGAGCGTCCATACACTCAATGATAAATGAGTCTTTAAGCTCGCAAACTCCAATACTTCTAGGTCTTGCAGCTAAAATTTTAGTATTTAAAATGGCTACTCCAAAGCAGTAAATTATATTTTTAGCACTTAGTAAGCCTTCCATTACCTCTCCATCTAAAGATTTTGTATGTTTTAGTTGATCAAATATTGCTATGAAAGCCCCACTTGGATCAGCTTCAATCCTCTTTTTTAAAAACTCTAAAATCTCATCTACACTATTAAATTTTGACTCATTTTTGTCTATTTCATAGCTAAAAACTGGATATTTATCCAAAAGCATTGATTTTGTCATAATTTTTTCCTTACTCTTCTATGCAAATTTCTCTTCTATTTATATGGATGATAGTTTGGTACAAAACCACAGCTATCACAACAGTAGTCACTCCAATCATTAAGTATGAAAAGAGTAAAAGAAAACTATCTTGATGATGGTGATAATAAAGCATTGAACTAATAGCCATCGCAGCTAGTGGAAATACAAATGCCCACCAAGATAGAAAAAACTTAATTTTTATAAAACTTTTGTACATAAATGCTAGTAAAAATGTAAAAAATAGTGCTAAGTTAAAAAGCATATTTGCAAACAGATCTATCTTTTCAAACATTGCAAAATAGGCTATAAACCCAACAGCAGGCGGAGCTATTAGTATGAACATAGTAGGCATAAATTTAGTTGCAATTTGATTATGAAAAATAATTCTATTTAATAAAATCGCAAAAAGCATAATCCAAAAGAAAATCCCTGAGCTAAAAAAGTACATTAATATCCCGTGATTTACCAAATCCACCCCAGCAATTGGAACTAAAACATTACCAACAATTGGTATGAACCACGCAGGACTTGAATGGTTTATATCTTGATTTCTATTTATCCAAAAAGCAATAGTGTACATAGTTAGATAAAAATGAAGCAACATTCCTGGATACCAAAAAAGTCCAGACATCAAGTGATTTACATCCTTGTAAATGATGGCTAACATCAGCATTGAGATGGAAACTGCTGCAAAAAAGTTAATCCTAACAGGATGCAAAAACTCCTCTTTTACCATAGATGGGTATTTGAAAATTTTGACTATATAAACAATGCTTATAAAAACAAATAAAAGCGTGTCTATAATCATTAAAGTATTTCCAATAAAACTTGGAAAATTTAGCCAAATTCCAGCTTTTTGATACATGATTGTAAGCCCGCTAAGCCCCATGACTATGGCATACATCATGATAGGAAAATATTTTAACCTATTTGTAGATTGCCCAGTTGGCCTACCTTCAAGATAGCACTCATTTGAGAGTCCTTGTAGCTTATTCCCTTCCTCCATATCTTCTCCTAAAATTTTTCAAAAAGAATACTCTTTTTATGAACATATGTCAATAAGGAAAAAATTTTGGTATCATTTGATAAAGGATATATATGGGAAGACAAAGATTAGATAGAGTGTGTTCATTCAAGCCAAATTATACTCTTTTTGAGCCTAAAAAAAGAGCTAATGGAGAGATAGAGATAAATTCAGATGAATTAGAAGCTATCTATTTGATGGATTATGAAGATCTTTATCAAGAAGAGGCTGCTTTGCAGATGGAAGTCTCTAGGCCAACTTTTTCTAGGATTTTAAAAAGCGCAAGAACTAAGATAGCTACAGCTTTGATTAGGGGCTATAGTTTAAAGATTATTGATGAAAAAGATAAATTTGTAGTAGCTTTTTCTACTCCTTTAGAAAAAAGTGGTAAAGAGATTTCAAATATGCACATAACTCATGAAAAAATTGCCCTAGTTCATCTTTTTAACCAAAAAGTAGTTGAAGTAAAATATATCCCAAATCCTCTTCATGCAAGCTCCCTTTTGGCTAAAGATACCCTTCCATCTCTTCTTAAGAGTCATTGCGTTAGTTTTTGGCTAAGTAAACATATGAAAAAAGATTTTGAAAATGCGCTTTTGGCTAGGGGGATTTTTTATAAAAGAGTGGATAGTTTGAAAAATTTAAATGAACTGCCAAAACTCTTTTGTAAGAGTGGGGATTAATGATATAATCAATTTTGGCATAGCTGGTGGTTGCTTGAATTTCAAGAGGAAAGTCCGAGCTGCTATGAAACAAAGTTCCATCTAACAGATGGCCAGGGCAACCTGAGGGAAAGTGCAACAGAGAGAAGTCAGCCTTAAAGGTGATGGTGAAAGGGTGGAGTAAGAGCCCACCAGTATCAAAGGTAACTTTGATAGCTATGTAAACCCAGCTTGCAGCAAGAAGGGATGGTTTTGTTTCATGTTTGAACCCTTCGCTTGAGCACCTTGGTAACATGGTGCCTAGATAAATAGCCACCCACGACAGAACTCGGCTTACGCTATGCCAATTTCAAAATCTTTTGAAATATTTTCATTTATAAAAATATGATGGCTCTACTATCTCTACTCCATTTTCTATCAATGTTTTTGTGGCAAGTTCAAACTCATTTGCTAAAACACTGAATATAAAAATCCCACTTTGTGACTCATAAAAGCTATAGCAGTAAAGAATGTTTATATTTTGATCACTAAGGATGGATACAACGCTATTAAAACTTCCAACAACATCATCAATCTTTACTCCAAAAACATTTGTAATTTGAACGCTTAAGCCTTCATTTGCAAGGATAGACTTTGCTTTTTGGGGATCATTCACTATGGTTCTAGCCAAACCAAAATCAGAAGAATCAACAAGTAAAATAGATTTAATGGAGACTCCGCCCTCACTTAAGATTTTAGTTAAAAAATTTAACTCTTTAGGCTTGTTTTCTAAAAATACCGACAATTGTTTTATTGCATATTTCATTAAATTCTCCTTTTATCTATGACTCTAACTGCCTTACCAACGCTTCTTTCAATGCTTCTTGGCTCAACTAACTTTACCATAGCTTTTATATATAGATTTGAAAGCAGTTCATTTTGAATATTTTTTTGTAGCCTATCTAAAGCGCCGATGCTATCCATTGGCATATCATTTGTAACTTCAACCATAACTTCCAAAATGTCTAAATACCCCTTTTTATCTGCAATTATTTGGTAGTTTAAGCTAATTCCATCAACGCAAGAGAGGACATGTTCTACTTGCGAAGGAAATACATTTACTCCATTTACAATGAGCATATCATCTACTCTTCCTACAATGCTACTCATCCTTACATGGGTTCTTCCGCATCTGCAAGGAGTTGGATCAAGAGAGGTTATGTCTCCTGTTCTATATCTTAAAATAGGCAGCGCTTGCTTTGTTAAAGTGGTGATAACTAACTCACCTTCTTCCCCATAAGGTAAAACTTCCAAAGTATCTGGATCTATGATTTCAGGGTAAAAATGATCCTCAAATATATGCAATTTATTTGATTTTTTGCAACTATTTGAAACACCAGGTCCAATGATTTCAGAGAGCCCATAAATCTCATGATAATCAATTCCCCAAACGCTTGCTACCTCTTCTTTGAGTCCTGTACTTGTTGGCTCAGCTCCAAAAATCCCACACTTTAACTTAAAATCATTTCTTAAATCATACCCCTCACTTTTTGCAACTTCTGCTAAATGAAGAGCAAAAGATGGAGTAGAGGTTAAAACTGTTGCATTAAAATCTTTCATAAGCAGTAGTTGTCTTGAAGTAAATCCACCTGAGCTTGGAACTATGGTTGCACCAACAGTTTCTGCGCCATTGTGAATCCCTAAGCCCCCAGTAAAAAGTCCATATCCATAAGCATTATGAACTGTATCTTGAGAGTTCACTCCACTCATAGTAAAGACTCTAGCCATCACTTCATTCCAAACTCCCATGTCGCCTTTAGTATATCCAACAACAGTTGGTTTGCCTGTTGTCCCACTTGAGCTATGAATCCTTACAACCGCACTTTGATCTACTGCAAACATTCCAAAAGGGTAGTGATCTCTTAAGTCTTGTTTAGTGGTAAATGGGAGTTTTGAAATATCTTTTATAGATTTAATATCACTTGGCGTAATGCCTAATTTTTTAAAACTTTCATTGTAAAAAGGAACATTATTATAAACTCTTAAAAGAGTCTCTTGAAGTCTTGAATATTGTAAAGCCCTTAAATCTTCTTTTAAAAAAGTTTCAACTTCTGACCAAATCATTAAGCCCCCTTCGCATCTTTTATAGCTTTGTGTAAAACCTCAATATTTTGCTTTGCAAACTTTTCATTCATTATTGTAATAGCTTTTTCAATCTGCTCTATGGTAAATGGAAAGTTAGGATCTTTTGCTAAAGTAACGCCAAGCATGTAAACATTTAGCGCATTTATGGGAAACTCTTTATTTGTTGCTTTTAAAAATGCGTCCACTTTGTAAACATTTTGTTTTAACTTTGGAAAACTCTCATCTGCATTTACTATTACGGTACTATCTTTTTGTTTTAAGTATTGGATATTTCTAAGAGCTTCTGAGGGATCAAGCGCTATAAGTAAGTCTGCCTGCCCTTCATCTATGGCTGGAGCATAGAATTCTCCAATTTTCACATAACATGATACTGCTCCGCCTCTTTGACTCATGCCATGATTTTCAGTTCCTAGAAACTTTTGCTCTACAAGGCTTGCGGCAATACTTAAAACTTTAACTAAAAAAACAGCCCCTTGTCCGCCAACCCCGCCAATAACAACTTGATACTTCATCAATCATCCTTTTCCACAAAAGCTTCTGTTGGGCAGATTACATTAAGACAAGCCGAACAGCCTGCGCATAAAAATGGATCAATTTCAATCTTTCCATCTTCATTGTGCTTCATTGGCGGGCATTTGTAAGCTGTTACGCACCAATCGCACTCTATACACAAATCTTGATCCACCATAACCTGCGCTAAGTTTAATCTACCCTCAGCCATCTCTTTATCTAAAACACAAAACTCTCTAACCACAGCTACTACTGGGTAGTCTGCCTCTTTATATGTTTTTTTTAGTGATTTAACAAAATCTATTGTTTTATTTAAATCTGGATCATAAAAATATTCATAACAAGGAATCCCGCACCCTTCTACTATTTTTTTAATATCAATTTGGCCAGGGTTTGCTCTTTGTGGTGTTGTTTGTCTTCCTGTCATCGCAGTTGTTGAATTATCTAAAATAACTAAAATAAATCTATGTTTTTGATACACTGCATTAATAAGCGGTGCAACTCCAGAGTGTAAAAATGTGCTATCTCCAATGGTTGCGACTATATTTTTGCTCTTATCTGCTAGATAAAACCCACTTGCCATACTCACACTTGCCCCCATGCAAAGAAGACTATCAATAGCTCCTTGATTTAAGCCAAGAGTGTAGCAGCCAATGTCTGATGGGTAGATGGCATTATCTTTTTTAAAAACCTCAGTTACAGCATAATGCACATCTCTATGAGGGCAACCCGGACACATATTTGGAGGCCTGCCATCAAGTACCCCTTCAAATTTTTTAGCTTTATATGGATTATCTTTTTTATAAAAACCTATTTTAATTAAAGCATTTACCACTTTTTCTTTGGAAAATTCATCTATTTGATGAACATGTCCAGTTAGTTTTCCATGTATTTTAGAAGAATTTAACTGCTCTTCAATACATGGATAGCTCTCTTCTAAAATGAGCACTTGATCGTAATTGTCAAACAAAGCTTCTATCTTTTCTTTAGGTAAAGGGTAGGGCATATCAAGTTTTAAAATATCAGCCCTAAGAGCTAAATCATCAATGGTTTCCATGGCATAAACATGCCCAGTCCCGCTTGTTAAACAAAGAAGTTTTTTATTTGAAAGATTTTTAAGTTTTGGTTTAATTAAATTTTCCCAATTCCACTCTTTTATAATTTCAATTCTCTTAAGTTGTTCCAATCCTTGCCTAAATCTCCCTGCTGGCGGAACTGCTCCCCATCTTGGGATATCTCTTTGAAAATTTCCCTCATTTTGAAGTGGTTTTAACTCTTTATCTACCGTGCAAATCTCCCTTGAGTGAGAGACTCTCATAACAGGGCGTAGCATTACTATTGTTTCAAATTTTGATGAAATTTCTATGCCAAGCTTTGTCATATCATACGCTTCTTGGGGAGTTGCGGGATCAAGTACAGGAATTCTTGCAAATTTTGCAAAACTTCTGCTATCTTGCTCAGTTTGTGAAGAGTAAAAACCTGGATCATCAGCACTAACTAAAAGCATAGCGCCTTTTAATCCAATGTAAGATGCACTCATTAAAGCGTCACTTGCAACATTTAAACCAACTTGCTTCATAGTTGCACAGGTTTTTTTGCCAGCTATTGCTCCAGCATATGCTACTTCAAATCCAACTTTTTCATTAGTTGCCCACTGCGCATAAGCATCTTTTAGGTTAAAGTTTTTTTTATATTTTTGAAAATTACTTAAGATTTCACTTGAGGGTGTTCCAGGATATCCTGAAATCATATCTACACCAGAGTGTATTAAAGCTAAAGCAATGGCATCATTGCCCATTAGTGTCTGTTTCATAATGCTCCTTGAGGGATAATCATCTTGTTAGGGTAGTGAAAATCTCATTACAATAGGCTTATTTAATAAAAAGCTATAAAAAGCATCTAATATTTTGTAAAAATTGTTCTAAAAATAAGCAATTTAAGTTACTTAATCTATTTGAAAAAGTAATAATACTTTTAAAAAATAGTACATGTGTTTCATTTAGTTACTTTCATTTTAAAAAAGAGGAAAATAAAGAGAGTTTTCATTTAAGCTAGGAGAAAATGGAAAGATTTTTTGCAAAAGGAAAAAAATGGGTGAGTTTGATTTTGGAGTAGGGTTAGCTTTTTATCTCTCTATATTTAGTACTTTTTTGTGCATAGTTTACGGACTTTTGCACTGGAATAAAGAAGATGATAATGGAACTGTTAAGTTTTTTAAAAAATGGCTAAAAGAGAGATAGAATAGAAGAGGGTTTGTAAATGGGACTTATTGAAAATATAGCAATCATTCTTTATTTGGCTATTGTGGGATATTTAGGTTTTTTAGGCTACAAAAAAACAAAAACAAATAGCGACTACTTGGTGGCTGGGAGAGATACTCACCCTTTTGTCATGGCGTTAAGCTATGGCGCAACTTTCATATCAACCTCTGCCATAGTTGGTTTTGGAGGAGTGGCAGCTTGGCTTGGTGGTTCCATGCTTTGGTTAACATTTTTCAATATATTTCTAGGGATCTTCATAGCTTTTGTTTTTTTAGGCAACCCAACAAGAAAGATGGGACTTAGACTTGGCGCTCATACATTTCCAGAACTACTAGGTAAAAGATTTGACTCAAAGTTTATTCAACTATTTGGCGGACTTTTAATCTTAGCTTTTATGCCTCTTTACGCAGCAGCAGTCTTGATAGGTGGAACGCAGTTTATAGTTTCATATTTTAATACAGATTATCATTTAGCTCTTTTAGTCTTCTCCATCATCATAACTGGTTATGTTTTAGCTGGAGGATTAAAAGGAGTTATGTTTACTGATGCTTTGCAAGGCACTATTATGTTTATAGCAATGGTGATTTTAATATTTTTTGCTTTTTCGAGCCTTGGTGGAATTAATGAGGCTTTAAAAATGCTTGATGAAGTGTGGGAGACAACAGTAGTTCCATTAAATGAGATAGAACTTAACTCTTTAGCTCCTGGGGGCGCAGATTTTATGATGAAGCTCTCAACCATTTGGGGCTTTAAAGGGTGGCATAAGATGCCAGAATTTTTATCGCAAGGATGGCTTTTTGTCATAACTTCTATGGTTTTAGGTGTAGGTATTGGAGTTTTAGCTCAACCCCAATTAGTTGTTAGGTTTATGACAGTTAAGAGTAAAAAAGAGTTAAATAGAGCTGTTTTAATAGGTGGGATATTTATTTTAGCAATGACTGGCATTATTTTTATAGTGGGAGCTTTAAGTAACTCATGGTTTTATCTTTTTGAGGGAAAAAATTCACTACAAAGTGCAGGCAATATTGAGGGCATAATACCTCTTTTTATAAATTTAGCTATGCCCAAATGGTTCTCATTTATCTTTTTATTTGCTCTTATCTCCGCTGCGATGAGTACGCTATCTTCTCAGTTTCACACCATGGGAACAGCTGTTAGTAGAGATATTTATGAGCAGTTTTTTGGAAAAAGTAGTAGTATTTTTGTAGCTAGAGTTGGAGTTGTTTTAATGATAATTTTTGCTGTAACTCTTTCATATATTTTCGATAAACAACCAGCCATCATCGCAAGATCTACCACCATATTTTTTGCGCTTTGCGCTTCAGTTTTTTTGCCAAGCTATATTGGAGGGCTTTTTTGGAGAAAAATGACAAAAGCAGGAGCCTTGTGTTCAATGCTTGGAGGGTTTTTAGCTTCAAGTTTTTGGGTTTTATTTGCTCATTTTAATGAAGCAAAACATTTAGGAGTTTGCAAAGCAATTTTTGGAAAAGATACACTCTTTAGTGGAAAAATCATCTTTTTAGATGCATTAGTCGTAGCTTTGCCAATCTCTATACTAATAGCCATTTTGGTTTCGCTAATTACTAAAACTGATGAAAGATTAATTAAAAAAAGTTTTGGTTAAAGGTAGTTTGAAATTTTTTTAAGCTTTGACATCTCTTTGCTTAACTCATTTTTAGCTTTAGAGACAAACTCTAAAGCTTCTTTGGTTAACGCAAGAGCTTCTTGTAGTTCTTCACTTGATTTGAACTCTTTGGGCAAGGAGCTATTTAGCTTTATCAAAGAGTTCAAATCTTCATTTAAAACTGCTAATTTTAAATCATTTAGCCATCTATTTTTAAAGATTTGTTGTTTCACGCCAAGCCTCAAGTAAGCCTTTAGTAACCTTCATCACCTCTTCAAGTGGCTCTTTTGTATTGTTTATATTTGCAAGCGCTAATAGTTGCAACTGTCTAGTGTAAAGGCCGCTTAAATAGTGTGCAACATCCCCACCTGAATAGTTTATTGAGTTTAAAAGCTCTGCAAATATGGCTGTGGCTCTATTTATCCAATATGTTTTTTTCTCTAAGTTATTACTATCTATTGATTTAATGGCTTGAGCACTAAATCTTAAAACACCCTCATATAACATTTCAATAAGTTTTTCAGGTGATTCTATCGCTGTATTATTTTGTGAATAAGCTGCATATGCAAAACTATTTTTCATTTTTTGTCCTTATTTTTTAGCATTCAATTGAGCGTCAATCATAGATTGAAGCGATGAGAATTGTTGATTTAAACCAGCAATTATAGAATCATACGCTGCAAATTGAGCTATCATGGTTTGATATTTACTATCAAGTTGCGCAACACTTCTCTCTCTTTCAAGTTTTAACCTTTTTTGAGAGTTTGTAAGTTCATTATCAAGTAGTGTTAATGAACCCTTATTTCCTAATAGATTATCAAATACTTTCCCAAGCCTACCAAAAACCCCCTCGCTTTGGTTTCCATCATTTCTGATGGTTGTGGCACTAAGTCCAATCTTATTTAAAGTTGAACTATTCCCCTTAATGCTTATTTCACTCCCCTCATTACTAGTTAGAATTAACCTCTCTCCTGTTGTGTCTAAAGATGCAACTAAGCCTTTAATGCCAGCGCTATTTATGGCGTCTCTTAAATTTTTAGCATTATCTGCTGCTGATGCACTAGCGTCTGAAGAAAAAGAGATGCCTACTCCATTAATTTCAAAATCTTTACTCTCAATGTTTAACTCTCCAGCACTCATAGCACTTTTTGCTATGTATTTAGTAGGATCAAAAGTCAACATTCCTTTAAAAAAATCCTCAACATCTTGTGGATTTTGTGCTAGTTTTTCCTCTAAATCAGCTTTATTAAACTTTAAAAGGCCACCTTCTTGTAAAGATAACCCATAAGAGTCTAAAGATCTACCTTTAATATCCATGCTAGTTAAAACTCTATTTAAGTCACTTCTTATAGTAACTACCTCTGAAACTCCTTGCAATGAGCCAGATTTTCCTGTCTCCTCATCATAATCTAGAGTTACATTAAGGTTATTCATAAGATTATTGTAAGCTTCTACAAATTTCTCCATCTCATCTGATAAAGAGCCTTTATTTTGTTTAATATCAAAATTGCTCTTACCTTCATCTATGAGATTAAGTGTAATTCCAACTGTTATATCATCTATTGTGTTTGAAGCTCTTTGCATGGTTACGCCATCATATTTAAATAGCGCATCACTTGCAACTGATAAATGATTCCCTTCATTTGCTTCACCAACGCCAAGCTCATTTAATCCAAGTTCACTTAAAATATCCTCATCTCCTTCAAAACTAATAGCTTGTTTTTCTCCAGTATCAGCTGATTGGATAATGAGTCTATATGGATTTTCTCCGCCTACATTTAAGATTTTAGCCTGAATGTTTCCATTACTTGCATCATTTATCTTTTCAGCTAAATCAGTAAGAGTAGTTGAGCTTGTAACTTTGATTTCATACTCACCGCTTCCAATTTTTAATTTAATCTCTCCAGCGCTTAATCCAAGGCTAGTAGTGCTTGATTTTTGTGCGTTTGTTTGATAGATGTCTTTTGTAGCAATATTTATAACATCCACGCTCACCGAGCTTACAGCAACCCCAGCATCAGCAGTTAAAGTGGCAGACTCTCCAGTAGTTGAGACTTCTCTTCCTTGAAAAACAGTGTCACTTGAAAGTGCAGAAGCAGCACTTTTGAGGGAGTTTAAATAGTTCGTAATTTCAGTTAAATCTTTTTGCTTAGTTAAATTCTCTTCAGACTTTTTATCTAAAGGTTTTATCTTTGCATTGTTATCAACTTCTCTTAACTTATCTATAATATCATATGTTAAAAGGTTACTTCCAATCCCTAATGAACTTAGTGCTCCAGTTGCCATAGTTAACCCTTTTTATCAAAAATCACACCAATGATTTCTTGAAAATGTTCAGACAATTTCATTGCCTCTTCTGTCGGTATTTTACGGATTAATTTTCCGCTACTTTTTTCCGAAACGCTTACATACATTGAGCTAATTTTATCATTAAAACCAAAAGCTATATTTGTCTCCAAGTGCTCCATTTGCTCATTTAACTCTTTAACAGTCTCATTTAACTGTTTTTGAATCTCTTTTTTATCTTGCATATTTTGGATTTTGGAATCTTTAATATCGCTTCTATTTGCTTGACTTTGCTCAACTGACCTTGTTTCAAGATTTTGAACGCTTGTTGATTGCGTTTGAGCAATGTTTAGCTGCTTATTCGTTGCGCTGAAAATATCCATCTTTTTACTCCTTTAACTCGGTGAATATTTATTCATTAGTATTATATCGACTGTAAGAAAAAAAGTTTTATAGGCTTTAAAAAATAGAAAAAAGAAAACTATGTTACAATCCATTTAAATTTTTGACTAGGCAATAGTTATGAAGATTTCAATAAAATGCAACTCTTTAATATTAGAAAAAGCACTTGAGCTTTTCTTAAAAGAGTTTATCACTCCATTTAAACAAGCTGACATTGTAGTAAGCGATCATTTTTTTAAAAGTGAAGTTCCACTGTTTTTACTAAAAGGAGAGGGTGCTAAAGTGAGTTTTCCTTTTAGCAAGACAACCCTTTTGCTAGCTCTTGAAGATTTTTACCAAAAAAAAACTGGGCTTAAAAAAAGAGAAATACCAAAGAAAGATTTTAAACTTTTAGAGAAAAAACTTGAAGATCTTACATCTTCATATCATTTCAAAATAGTAGAGGCAGTTAGAGAGTTTTATGAGGGAAAATAGTTTAAAAATAGCCATAAATGCTGGAAAATACAAGGGTAAAAAGATCTCCTTGCCTTCATTAAGCTCCACTAGAAGTACTAAATCCATACTGAAAAATTCATTTTTCAATACTCTCCAAGCAGACATCATTGGTGTTAGCTTCATTGAAATGTTTGGAGGAAGCGGCTCTATGGGGTTAGAAGCTCTTAGTAGGGGCGCAAAAGAGGCATATTTTATTGAAAAAGATTTTAATGCTTTAAAAATTTTAGAAAAAAACTGCATTAATATAGATAAAGAAAATACAAATTGCTTTCAAGGCGATGCTTTTAGTGAGATTTTCAAAATTTTAAAATTTACTAAAAAACCTACTATATTATATGTAGATCCTCCTTTTGAAATAGAAGATGAAAATGTTTATGAAAAAACCATTAAAACTTTGAAAAAAATAGATCCAAACCTTGTTGATTTAATAGTGATAGAGCACTTAAGCAAGGCTTTTTTACCAAAGACAATCTCCTCTTTTACCCTTTATAAAACTAAAAAATTTGGCAAAAGTTCACTAACTTACTATAAATAACTTTTTTGGAACAGTTGTTGCTTTTCCTTTATTGAATTTTTGATAAAGGAAAGAGATGCGCTTACTGTTTTTAGCATTTGTTTTAATAACAACTTCACTTTACGCAGAACGAATTAAAGATATAGCCAATGTAGTTGGAGTTAGAGATAACCAAGTTATCGGTTATGGTTTAGTTGTTGGTTTAAGCGGAACAGGTGATGGAAGCTCATCAGAGTTTACTCTTCAATCTTTATCAAACTTGCTACAAACAGTAAATGTAAAAATAGATCCAGATGATATAAAATCAAAAAATATCGCAGCAGTAATTGTAACTGCAAAACTGCCTCCTTTTGCAAGACAGGGCGATAGTTTAGATACTGTTGTCTCTTCAATTGGAGATGCAAAATCACTTGAGGGTGGAACTTTATTAATGACTCCATTAAAGGGAGTTGATGGCGAGATTTACGCTCTAGCCCAAGGCTCAATTAGTATTGGCGGAAGAAATGTAAGAGGTTCAGGAACGCCATCTCACGCAACTGCGGGGACTATATTTGAGGGAGCCTTGGTTGAAAGAGAGGTTGTTTATGACATTTACAGCCAATTAAATGCAAATCTAAGTTTAAAAGTATCAGATTTTAAAACAGCTCTTGCGATTGAAAATAGTATAAATTTACACTTTGATGAGAAGGTTGCAGTTGCAATTGATCCTAGAACTGTTGCAATGCAAAGGCCTGGAAACATCTCTATGGTTGAATTTTTAGCTAAAGCACTAGATTTAAACATTGAGTATGAGAAAGAAAACAGGATTATAATTGATGAGAGGACTGGAACTGTGGTTGCTGGGGTGGACATTTTGGTTGATCCAATAGTAATAACTCATGGGGCTATTACTCTGAAAATACAACCAAGCGTTATTGAAGAAGAGGGTGCAATAGATTTAAAAGATGGGGTTAGTTTAAATCCAAATGAGAGCATAGTAAGTATGGATAAAAACAAAACTACAATTGCAAATGTAACTAGAGCCTTAAATCGCCTTGGAGCAACACCTAAAGAGATAATTGCAATTCTTGAAAACATCAAAAGAGCTGGGGCTGTTAGAGCTAAATTGGAGGTAATTTAAATGTTTAAAAATGATATTAATAGTTTAGCACTCATGGGGTATCAAGCTCCAAAAATTGAGATAAACACAAAAGAAGATAGGCTTTTAAAGGAGCAAACAGATAATTTTGAAGCTTTTTTTGTAAAACAAGTTTTAGATATAGCGTTAAAAGATAAGAGCACACTTTATCCAAAAGATCCAGGAGACAAAATCTATCAATCTATGTATAACGATACGATGAGTCAAGAGTTTAGTGGATCTTTTGGATTTAGTGAGCTTCTTTTTAATTTTTTAAAGGAGAATGCTAAATAAATTTTTTTCTACGCCGATGTAGTGTAACAAAGCTACAAAGGATAGAAGATGATTAAAGCGGTGCAATCGCAAGCTGCGTTGCTTGCTGCTAAGCTATCGCCTAAAAACGATGGCGAAAAGAAAATTGAAGTTGAAAAAACAGAAAAGACAGACCAAGTAGCCCTCATTAAAGAGCAGATAGCAAATGGAACTTATGTTCTAGATATGGAAAAGACTGCAAAGTCTATCGCTTCGGAGTTGCTTGGCTGATCTTTTTTCAAAAGGAAAAGATTATGCTAAGTCACTACTTAGAAAGCGCTACAAAAGATGTTAACAGTTTAATTAAGTTAACCAAAGATGATATAGCTGATATAAAAGAGGCAAATCATAGAAATGTTGCCTCTAGAGTTAGCTTGAAGAATGATTTAATCCAATCTTTCATTACTAAAAAAAGCCTACTTGATAATGAACTTCTTAAAAAAGTTGAAGAAAATAGCGGTAAAGAGTTAGAAAGTGTTTTAACTAAAGAAGAAAAAGATGGCCTTTCTTTAATGAAAGAAGCTTTAAACTCCCTCCATTTAGTCAACAAACAGTATGCAAAATATGTAGTCTCCGTTAGTGAATTTTATAACTCTTTGCTTGATAGCATGTTCCCTAGGGAGTCTGATGGTTATCAAAAATCTACTCCAAAGCCTGCGTCATTGCTGAAAGTGAGGGTTTAAAATGAGTCTTTTTAGTACATTAAATACTGGTGTTTCAGGGTTAAAAGTTGCTGATATTTCAATTGCAACTGCAGGACACAATATCTCAAATGCAAACAATGACTACTATACAAGGCAAAGAGTTGTAAGCTCTGCTAGTGTTCCTTTACATACTAGGCCAGGAGATATTGGAACTGGGGCAAGAATTGATACCATTACAAGAATTCATGATGAGTTTATATATGCAAGATTAAAACAAAGCTCAAACATGCTCTCAAATACAAGCTACTCGCAAAAAAGATTGGAAGAGGTTGCTAAATATTTTCCAGACTTACAAGGTGCTGGCTTGCAAGAAGATATAAAAAACTATTTTGAGGCTTGGAATAACTTTGCTTCTAATCCAAATGATGGGCCTCAAAAAATAAACCTTATCCAAAGGGCAGATACTTTAGTCTCAAACCTATCAAACACTAGAGAAAAGGTAAGAACTCTTCAAAACAGTATTAATGATGAGCTTAAAACAAATATTGATGAGTTAAATAGAATTGGTGAGCAAATAGCAAAGATAAATGGCGAAATTTCAAGAATAGAAAGCGGTGGTTTTGAAAGGGCAAATGACTTAAGAGACCAAAGGGATAAGCTTGAGTTAACCTTGGCTGAACTTGTTGAATTTTCAGTTTTTAAAGGTCAAATGAGAAGTGAAAATGTTATAGATGCAAACTTAACTGATCTTGGGAAAGATTACCACTTAAATATTGCTGGTTACTCTTTTGTTGATGGCGCTACCTTTCATCCTGTTGTTATAGATAATTTTAAAAACAATAGCTCTTACTACTCCATTTACCATGAGCAAGAAGATGGAAGAATGATAGATATGACTACTGCCATTCAAGGTGGTAAAATTGGAGCTATGCTTGATTTAAGAGGAAGAATCATAAATGAACATGATGAGGGCTATCCACAAGATGGGATCTTGCAAGGATATATAGATGATTTAGATGCTTTTGCAAAATCATTCATAGTCCAAACAAATAATATCTATGCAAAAAGCGCAAAAGAGAGCATGGTATCTTCTGGTATGAAACATTTAGAAAGCGATATGAGCTTGACAAACTATGATAGCAGCATACAAAGAGGTAGTTTTGACATTATAATTTATGATACACAAGGGATTGAAGTAGCTAGAAAAACAATCAATGTAGATAGCACTACTGCCATGGATGATGGCACACCTGAGAGCATAGTGGGGCAAATCAACTCAAACAGTGATGATAATAATGATAATAATAGTACAAATGATGTGGATGACTATTTTTTCGCTAGCTTTGGATATGATTTAAACAATAAAGAGGGAAGACTCTCGCTCTCTCCAACAGATGCAAATAGAGGTTTTACTATAGCCATAGAAGATGGTGGTACAAACTTGCCAGGACTTATTGGGATAAGTAGATTTTTTGAAGGAAATGATGCGAAATCAGCTAGTGTGGATTACAATCTTTTAAAAGATCCAAGCTCCTTACAAGGCTTTAGTGCCCCAGTTTCAGGAAACAATAGTGTAGCAAATGAGATGATACAACTTCAATATGAAAGCATCTCATTTTATAAAAGTAATAATGTAGTAGTAACTGAAAGCATCGAGAGTTTTTATAGATCTGTAACCTCAAGAGTTGCATCTGATGCTGAGTCAACTGCTCAAAAAAACGATACAAATTTAGCTCTTTTTAATACAGTTTTTGCTGAACATCAATCAATAAGCGGCGTAAGTATCGATGAAGAGCTTGTTGATTTGATGAGATTTCAAACTGCTTATAGTGCAAATTCAAAAGTTATCACAACAATAGATAAGCTTTTAGAGACACTTTTAGGATTAAAATAGAGTGAAAAAACGGCTTCCAAAAATTTCATTATTGATTTTAATTTCAATCTTTTTACTCTCTTTTTTGGGGCCCTCTCTCTTTTTTGACTCCGTAAATAACTTTAATGCAAAAGAGATTTTACTCCCACCATCTTTTTTGCACCCTTTTGGAACAGATAGGCTAGGAAGAGATCTTTTACATAGGGTTTTAGAGGGCGGCAGGCTCTCTTTGGCAATTGGAGTAGGTAGCTCTTTAATTGCTAGTTTTTTGGGATTAATGATAGGTGTGAGTGCTGGATTTTTTGGAAAAATTGTAGATAAATCCATAGTGATTTTAATAGATTTTTTTCTAACTTTTCCAACTTTTTTTCTACTTTTAGCTTTAGTTAGTTATGTTGAGGCTTCATCTTTTGCTCTTATAATCATCATTTCAATTACTGGCTGGATGAGCATGGCAAGGCTTATTAGAAGTGAAAGTTTCTCAATTGCTCAAAAACCATTTATTAAAATACTCAAAATTTCAAATGTAAACTCTTTTAAAATCATAATTAAATATTTTACACCTTTATTAGCTCCAATCTTTTTCATTAGCTTTACTTTTGGAGTTAGCGGAGCGATACTTGCTGAGAGCGGACTCTCTTTTTTAGGTATTGGGATTATGCCTCCACAAGTTAGTTGGGGTTCAATCTTGGCTGAGGGAAAAGAGGTTTTAGATGTAGCTTGGTGGGTTAGTTTTTTTCCTGGACTTATGATTTTTCTAATAACCTTTTCTCTAATCAAACTCTCTGACTTTATGCAATCCATATTTAATCAAAATGAAGCAATCTCTTAAAGATATTTTAAATAAAGAAGCGTCTCTTAGAAACTCCAAATTTGAGTTATCTAAGCTAGCAAAACCAGATCCAGTTCAAGTTGCGCATATTTATAAAGATGAGTATGTAAGTTTAATTTGTGCTCTTTTTGCTTATGGAAATGCAAAAATGATTGTAAAGTATTTAGAAAGTCTTGATTTTTCTCTTTTAGATAAAGATGAAGATGAGATTAAAAATAGTAACTTCTCTCCATATAGATTTCAAAATAGTGAAGATGTAAAAACACTCTTTTTGTCTTTAAATAGACTCAAAAAAGATGGATCATTAAATGAGTTTTTTTTACCATCTTATTTGAAAAATAGATCCATTCTTGAAGGGATTAACTCTTTACAAAAAGCTATTTTTACAAAGAGTGATTATAGCTCAAGAGGATATAGTTTTTTAATTGGAAATATAGATAAAAAAACAAAAGGAACTTTTAAAAGATGGCTTCTTTATTTAAGATGGATGGTTAGAAAAGATGAGATAGATTTAGGGCTTTGGAGTGGAGTTAAAAAAGAAGATTTGTTAATTCCACTTGATACTCATACTCATAAAGTCTCTTTGGCTTTAAAATTAATTGATAGAAAAAATTATGATTTAGAAACTGTCATTAAGCTAACTAACGCACTTAAAAAATTTGATCCAAAAGATCCTGTAAAGTACGATTTTGCACTATATAGAGTTGGTCAAGAGAAAAAGATAAAGTTAATAAATGCTTAACCATTTAATTGATATAATCACCCAAATTTTTACAATCAAAGGTTGGTAGATGAAAGATCTTTTTCTTTTTGCGGGCTTAATTTCACAAAATCATGCTTGGATATATCTTTTTCATGTAATTTTAGTAGCCATAATTGCCATAGGTTTAGCTAGACTTGCTACATCTTCTATGCAACTTGTTCCTAGAGGTTTTCAAAATATATTTGAAGCATATTTAGGTGGAGTTATGTCAATGGGAAGAGATACTTTAGGCTCAGATGAATTAGCTAGAAAATATCTTCCATTAGTAGCAACCATAGGACTGATGGTTTGTGTAGCAAACTTAATAGGAATGGTTCCTGGCTTTGAAGCGCCAACAGCTTTTTTAGACTTTACTCTTAGTTTGGCTTTGATTGTTTTTATCTACTATAACTTTGAAGGCATTAGAGAAAATGGAGTTGTAAAATATTTTGCTCACTTTATGGGACCAGTAAAAGCCTTAGCTCCAATCATGTTTCCTGTTGAAGTTCTCTCACATATTTCAAGGGTTATCTCCCTTTCATTTCGTCTTTTTGGAAACATAAAAGGAGATGATCTTTTCTTGGCTGTTTTACTTGCATTAGCTCCATGGGTTGCACCTCTTACAGCTTATGCGCTTTTAGGTTTAATGGCGATTTTACAATCTTTTATATTTATGATTTTAACCTTTGTTTATCTAGCTGGAGCAGTGCTTATTAGCGAAGATAAATAACTAATGATCCCTTTAAAGCCTCTACTTTCTATCTTTATAGGAGCGTCATGGGCTCTAGCAATAGCAGGAGCACTAATAGGGGCTTTATCTTTTTATCCACTTGGAATTTTAAATACCATTTTTATCGCTTTTGTAGCTTCATTACCAGGCTTTTTTTCAATTATTTTATTTGAGATGGCAAGTTTACAAATAGAAAAACAAGAGGAGTTAAAAAGGCAAACTAAGCTGCTTGAGTCGATTGAAAAGCTACTTAATGATAAAATCATATCTAATAACTGATCCAAATTATTATGGCAGAGATTTAAATAGTTTTTCAAAAAAACTAAATGAAGTACTTTCTTTAAAAAAGCCAAATATGGCGTGTTTTAGGGATAAAGAGTTTTTAAACTACTCAAATTTAGCTCCAATTTTCATTGAACTTGTAAAAAATAGCGGCGCAAAAGCCATTTTGCATAGCGATTTAAAACTAGCAAAAGAGTTAAAAGCAGATGGAATACATCTTCCATTTAACTTAATAGATTTGCTTAAAGAGGCTAAAAAGAGTGGGCTTTTTACCATTGTAAGTACTCATTCAAAAGATGAAGCTTTAATGGCTGAGTCTTTAGGGGCTAATGCAGTAACTTTTAGTCCAATTTTTCACTCTCCAAATAAAGGAGAGCCTGTTGGTTTAGAGAAGTTAAAAGAAATTACTGCTATACTTAGCATCGATGTTTACGCGCTTGGGGGCATTATAACAAAAAAGCAGATAAGCTTATGTGAAGAAGCTTACGCAAAAGGATTTGCTTCCATTCGATACTTTCTACCAAAATAAAAAGGTAATTTATGTTTGAAGTTGTTATTGGACTCGAAGTCCACGCCCAATTAAATACAAAAACAAAGCTTTTTTGCTCATGTTCTACTAGATTTGGAGATGCTCCAAATACAAAAGTATGCCCAGCATGTTTGGCACTACCTGGGGCTTTGCCAGTTTTAAATAAAGAAGTTGTTAAAAAGTCTATAAATTTTGGGACA
>LSQX01204718.1_pt1 | contig 29741 bp, 22 predicted proteins | sample 654561 | NCBI WGS metagenome assembly LSQX01 (sample SAMN04489861, study PRJNA283612) | anaerobic digester metagenome | isolation source: 4 biogas reactors fed with cattle manure at either 37C or 55C with and... | place: Denmark: Kongens Lyngby | collected 2014 | reverse complement strand
TTGATAATGCCGTCATCCCACATACGCGCACTAGCGTAATAAGGGTGACCCTCATGCTCATATTGAGCGCGGATAGGTGCTTTGAACTCTTCTTCTTCCTCAGCGGACCAGGAGCCGCCTTTATTTTCTATACCATCACGCTTAACGGTTGCCAGTACACCGGCTGCCTGCTCACCGCCCATGACGGAAATACGGGCGTTAGGCCACATAAACAAGAAACGAGGGCTATAAGCACGACCACACATACCATAGTTACCTGCACCAAAAGAGCCACCGATAAGTACAGTAAATTTAGGCACTTTAGCCGTTGCAACAGCTGTCACCATTTTGGCGCCGTGACGGGCAATACCTTCGTTTTCATACTTACGACCAACCATGAAACCGGTGATGTTTTGCAGGAAAATCAATGGGATCTTGCGCTGACAACAAAGCTCAATGAAGTGGGTACCTTTTTGTGCAGACTCAGAGAATAAAATACCGTTATTGGCAATAATACCCACCGGCATCCCTTCAATATGGGCAAAACCGCAGACTAAGGTAGTACCAAAGCGGGCTTTAAATTCATCAAATTCAGAACCGTCAACAATACGGGCAATCACTTCGCGTACATCAAATGGCTTACGCGTGTCGGCCGGGATAATACCGTTTAGTTCCTCAACGTCAAATAGTGGCGCACGCGGTTCAACCGTTAATAGAGGGTTGTCTTTTTTACGGTTTAAACGAGAAACAGATTGACGCACGATTTGCAAAGCATGACTGTCATTTTGTGCCAAATGGTCAGCCACACCTGAGAGACGGGTGTGTACATCGCCACCACCAAGATCTTCAGCGTTAACCTCTTCGCCGGTGGCTGCTTTAACTAATGGCGGACCACCAAGGAAAATCGTCCCCTGATTATTAACAATAATGGATTCATCAGCCATTGCCGGTACATAAGCACCACCAGCAGTACATGAGCCTAAGACAGCAGCAATTTGTGGGATGCCTTTAGACGACATCACTGCCTGATTGTAGAAGATACGGCCGAAGTGCTCGCGATCCGGAAATACCTCATCTTGTTGAGGCAAGAAAGCACCGCCAGAGTCGACTAAATACACGCAAGGCAGGTTATTTTGTTCAGCAATTTCTTGAGCGCGCAAGTGCTTTTTAACCGTCATTGGATAGTAAGTACCACCCTTTACAGTCGGGTCGTTACAAACAATCATGCATTCAACGCCATTGATGCGACCAATACCGGTAATTAAACCAGCGGCTGGCGCGTCATTACCGTACATATTTAAGGCGGCAAGAGGGGATAGCTCTAAAAATGGACTACCCGGATCAAGCAGCTTCTCTACGCGATCACGAGGTAATAACTTACCGCGTGAGAGGTGTCTTTGTCGTGAGACCTCACTACCGCCCCTGATATTGATCGCTAGTTTTTCATTGAGATCATCGATCTGCTTTTGCATAGCCTCGGCATTTTCTTGAAATGACTGGCTACGAACATTAATTTGACTCTTAATAATAGGCATATATCTCCTCCAAAACTTAATTTTGCCTATTTAAAAGGACTGCCTTTACTTATTAAAATTAGGCAGCCCTTTAATAGCTTGCTGGTGGTTAGCTGGACTAATGGTTATTAGTCGACTAACTCAACGGCAAGAGCAACGGCTTCACCGCCACCAATACACAGGCTGGCTAAACCTTTTTTACCGCCCGTTTTACGTAAAGCGGCAATTAGGGTAACTAAAATACGCGTACCGGAAGCACCAATGGGGTGACCTAAAGCAGTCGCACCACCGTGGATATTTACTTTGGCATGGTCTAGCTCAAGATCCTTCATCGCACCCATAGTGACGCAAGCAAAGGCTTCGTTAATCTCGTATAAATCAACCTCGTCTTTAGTCCAACCTGCTTTATCCAGACACTGCTGCATTGCACCGACTGGGGCGGTGGTAAACCACTCCGGTTGATGAGCAAATTCAGTATGTGCAACTACGCGAGCCAATGGCTTAACGCCTAATTCCTTGGCGGTTGAAGCGCGCATCATCACAACAGCAGCGGCACCGTCAGAGATGGATGAAGCGTTGGCTGCGGTGATAGTGCCGTCTTTTTTAAAGGCTGGACGGAGGGTAGGGATGCGATCCGGTTTGGCATTGCCCGGTTGCTCGTCAGTATCAACAACGACATCACCACGGCGTGATTTAACGGTTACCGGGGTAATTTCCCACGCAAAACTACCGTCCTCGATGGCTTGGTTAGCGCGTCTTAACGACTCAATAGAGAAGTCATCTTGACCTTCACGCGTAAAACCATATTTCTCAACCATTTGCTCAGCAAACACCCCCATTGCCGTGCCGCGGTCGTAAGCATCCTCAAGACCATCTAAGGCCATATGGTCATAAACAGTAGAGTGACCATAGCGGTAGCCCTCACGACCTTTAAGCAATAGGTAAGGTGCGTTAGACATACTCTCTTGACCACCGGCAACAATCACATCAGCGCTTTCAGCTTTTAAAATATCGGTCGCAAGCATCACAGTTTTTAAACCGGAACCACATACTTTATGTACCGTAGATGCGGCGGCAGACTTTTCTAAACCGGCACCTAATGCTGCTTGACGAGCCGGGGCTTGACCTTGACCGGCTTGAAGCACGTTACCCATAATGACTTGGTTGACTAATTTAGGATCAATACCGGCACGCTCTACCGCGGCTTTAATCGCCGTGGCACCTAATTCATAGGCAGGTACTGAAGAAAGGGCGCCCATCATGCCACCCATCGGGGTGCGCGCGACAGAAACAATAACGATAGAATCAGACATAGAAGCTCCTTGACGTTAGCTTTAATTAATTTTCAAATAAAACTAGATAGTTTCATTAAATAGTTCGCGACCAATCAACATGCGACGGATCTCACTAGTACCCGCGCCGATTTCGTATAATTTGGCATCGCGCCATAAACGGCCGGCAGGGTACTCATTAATATACCCATTTCCGCCTAAAATTTGAATGCCATCACCGGCAATTTTGGTGGCTAATTCGGCGACGTACAGGATTAAGGCGGCGCAGTCTTTACGGACATGACGGGCGTGGCCATCACCTAAACGGTCTAATTGCTTGCCAACCGCATAGGCATAGGCACGGCTAGCCTGGAGCCCTGCGTACATATCGGCGATTTTGCCTTGAACCAACTGGAACTCGCCAATGGACTGACCAAATTGCTTGCGATCGTGGATATATGGCACCACCATATCCATTACGGCCTGCATAATTCCTAGGGGACCACCGGATAAAACAGCACGTTCATAATCCAGGCCGCTCATCAATACCTTCACACCGCCATTGAGCTGACCCAAGATATTTTCTTCTGGGACTTCACAATCCTGGAATACTAATTCGCCTGTGTGGGAGCCGCGCATACCGAGTTTGTCCAGTTTTTGCGCAATAGAAAAGCCCGGAAAATCTTTTTCAATAATAAAAGCGGTAATGCCTTTAGGGCCAGCTTCAGGATCGGTTTTGGCATAAACCACTAGGGTATCGGCGTCAGGACCGTTGGTGATCCACATTTTGTTGCCGTTTAATACGTAGCGATCGCCTTTTTTCTCAGCGCGTAATTTCATGCTGACAACGTCAGAACCGGCTCCGGGCTCACTCATGGCAAGCGCACCAATATGTTCACCGCTAATTAGTTTAGGTAAGTATTTGGCTTTTTGTGCATCGTTACCGTTACGGAAAAGTTGATTGACACAGAGGTTTGAGTGCGCGCCATAAGACAGGGCAACTGAGGCTGAAGCGCGTGATAGCTCCTCCATGGCAACCATATGGGCCAAGTAGCCCAATGCAGTCCCACCGTACTCTTCACTCACGGTCAGACCTAAAAGGCCTAATTCACCGAATTTTTCCCATAAATCCATCGGGAATTGGTCACTATGATCAATTTCTTGGGCGCGAGGGGCGATTTCAGCTTGGGCAAAATCACGTACCGCATCACGCAGCATATTTAAATCGTCACCTAAATCAAAATCAATGCCTGGAATATTCATGTTTGTCTCCTGTGGGCTATCAAATTACTTATCGTTTTTTGCTAATAAATCATGACATACCTGCTCCTGACGACGAATCTCCTCAAGTACTGCCTGGATATCCTTTTGCTGTTGAGCAAGTAATTCTTTTTGTTTTTGTAAATGGGCTAAATAAGATTGTAGTTGCTCCGGGTGGCTGCCGGGACCGTCATACATATCAATTAAATTGCGAATTTCCGCGAGCGAAAAGCCTAAACGCTTACCACGTAGAGCCAGTTTTAAACGGGTGCGGTCGCGCTGATTGTAAATGCGCTTTTGTCCATCCCTCGCAGGGCTAATAATGCCCTGATCTTCGTAATAACGAAGTGTTCGAGGTGTTACCTGATACATCTCCGCTAGATCTGAGATAGACCAAATTTCTTGTGCCATAGTCAGTCAACTCTCACTATTTTTAAAATCAAAAACTTTATTGTTTACGTTTACGTCAACGTAATTATGGGATATTATTTTATCTATGTCAATAATTAAAATGTTATTGTCAGAAGCTTGCTTTAATATGCGATAAGCCGAGTCAACATTGCACTTCGGTTGAGAAGCCAAAGAGGAGATAATAAATGAATGAAAATGAAAAAAAATTAGCCTATCCATTTGGAGAGGAGTTGCCGAGCGAGGGTTGTACCATTGAAGTGGCTCCAGGGCTAAAGTGGATTCGCTTACCCTTGCCCTTTGCTTTGGACCATGTGAATTGTTGGCTGATTGCTGATGAGTTTGAGGGTACAAAGGGTTGGACAATTGTCGACTGCGGCATTAATAAGCCGGTGGTACGTGAGTTTTGGGAAAGGATTTTTGCTCATGAATTAGATGGCCTACCTATTGTCCGTGTCCTGGTGACCCATATGCACCCTGATCATGTGGGTCTAGCTGGTTGGCACTGTAGTCGGTGGAATGTACCTTTGTGGATGAGCATGAGTGATTACTTTGTGGCTTGTACCTGGACTATGAATACTGGCGGCGCCGGTACCGGTGGTGAAGGGGCTGTGAAGCACTTTGCGCGCCATGGCTTATTGGATAAAGACTCTCAGCAACAAATTCGTGAACGGGCCGGTTATTATCCTAGTTTGGTGCATCCCTTACCCGCTAATTTTAACCGCCTAATCGATAATCGAGTAATCACGATTGGCGGACATGACTGGCTTTTAATTAGTGGCTATGGACATGCGCCGGAACATATCAGTTTATATTGTGAGAAGCTGAAGGTCTTGATTTCAGGTGATATGCTGTTGCCGCGTATCTCGACCAATGTCAGTGTCTTTGATTATGAACCGGACGCTAATCCGCTCCCGCTGTATTTGAATTCGGTGATTAAGTTCTTGGAAATTCCTGATGATACTTTGGTTTTACCATCGCATGGCAGGCCCTTTAAAGGCATTAAAGAGCGAGTAGGTCAACAGCTGGCTCACCATGAGGATCGTTTGCGTGAGGTATTGGAGCTTTGTGAAGAGCCTACTTGTGCTGCCGAAGTGGTACCAAAAATGTTTAAGCGTGAACTTGATTTACACCAACTGACTTTTGCTATGGGAGAGGCTTTAGCGCACCTACAGGCCCTGTATTTTGATGGTGAGTTAAGTCGTAGCGAAGATGCTCTGGGTGTTTTACGATATCAAAAGCTTGATGAGTAATGAGAGCGCCAATATAAATAAAATGCTTGCGCTCACTCGATTAAAAATAAGTTGGGCGCGAGCAGATTTTTTGAGGTTAGCCCCTAAACTATCGGCAAAGACGCTGATTGTCCCAAAAACCAGCATGGTCGAAACGATCATTAAAACCGCTAATTGCACGTATTGTAGTGTGATATTACCTTGCTCTACCTTGATAAACGGTTGAGTAAATGATAAGAAAAAGATGATCACTTTGGGGTTGCTGAGATTCATGATAACCCCACGTCTATAGGCCTGAGCGGGCTTTAGCATATCAGCTGATTTTTGAGTTTGAGTAATTGGACCGGCATTAAAAAGTAAGTAGGCTAAATATAATAAATAGCAGGCTCCAAAGATATTAATCAGTAGATAAAACCAGTGATAGCGAACTAGCAACTCTGTTGCTCCAAAGGCTACCACGCCTGTGTGTACAACCAAACCGGAGCATAGACCTAAGATCAGCATAAAACCAATGCGCCAGCCCTGACGTAATGATTGCGCCATCACATAGAGATTGTCCGGTCCTGGCAGGAGAGCCATTAGCGAGGCGGCGAAAAAGAATGATAAGGCTGAAGCGAAGGTCATGGGGAATATTATTGTGGTTGGTTAAAGTTTTTCAAACGTATAAAATGACTGAGTCAGTGTAATTATACTCGTTGCAGAGTGTACAGATTTTAGAATCTTTGGGGTAAATTTCAATGAAAAAAACAAACAGTTTAGTCACCCGTCTTCAACACCTGGGTACCATGCCATGTGATGAGGATACTCCGGTTGCCGCAGTAGCAACTCCCTCAATACGCACTAGCACTGTGCGTTTTCATAGTTTAGAAGAGTTGGATCATACAGAGTCTTTACGTATGCAGGGTGAGCGAGCGATGAGCTACGGTCGTATGGGTTTAGACACACATGCTGATTTAGAAGAGATTTTTGTGACCCTGGAAAATGGCGAGCACTGCTTTTTGGCATCTTCGGGTGTTGGTGCTATCAGTATGACGTTATTGTCTTTGCTCAGCCAAGGCGATCATATGGTCTCTACTGATAACGTTTATGGTCCTGTACGTCAGATGGATAGCACCGTGTTGCAGCGTATGGGTATTAGCACGAGCTATGTCAGTGGTCATGATTATGATGCTATTGAGGCAGCTATTACGCCCAACACCAAGATTTTATACGCTGAATCGCCGGGTTCCTTATTGATGGAAATGCTGGATTTTCCAGCCTTAGCAGAGATTGCTAAAAAGCATGGTCTGATTTTTGTGGTCGACAATACTTGGGGAAGTGGCTTAATTTATACCCCACTTGATTTAGGGGCGGACATTTCTATTATTGCCGGCACCAAGTATGTGGGTGGTCACTCTGACTTAATGTTAGGTGCTGTGGTGGTTAAGGGTGAGGAGCTGATTAATCTCATCAATAAAAATCAATATGCTTTGGGTTATTCAATCAGTGCAGATGATGCCTGGTTGGCGATTCGTGGTGTACGCACTATGCCGATTCGCATGAAGCAGCATGCCGAGAGTGCACTTAAGGTATGTGATTATTTGGCGAGTTTAAAAGCGGTAAAGGCAATTTATCATCCTGCTTTTAAAGGTGATAAGCATCATGCCCTATGGCAGCGAGATTGTAAGGGCTCCAATGGTTTATTGTCGTTTGAAATAAAGGGAAGTCGTGAGCAGACACGTGCTTTTGTCGATGCGCTGGAAATCTTCTTTATAGGTTATTCTTGGGGTGGTTTTGAGAGCTTAGTCCAATGGGTGCGACCAGAGGGTTTAAAAAATCACTCTTATGCCTCTGAGGAGCTTGTAAGCGGTGAGACACAGTTGATTCGTTTACATATAGGTTTAGAGGATGTAGACGACTTACTGGCGGATTTACAACAAGCATATGAAGTGGCTTTTGACGCCTAAATAGAAATAACGGCTCTACATAGTTTGTAGGGCCGTTATTTTTTGGAGAGGAAATTGCCAAGTTGGCAATTATTTCTCAGCCAGGATTTTATCAAGTAGAACTTGTGCCTGATTAATAGCACCTTCGTAGGTACCGGTCATGCCAGGAGAGGTCATGTATTGGCCACCAACAGCGATTGAAGGGGTGCTATCAATGCGGTAGCTATCAGTTAATTGACGAGCATTTCTAGCTTTAGAATTAACCCCGAAAGAACTCATTGCTGCAGTGATTTGCTCCTTGTCGACGCCTTGCTTGGTTGCCCAATCAATTAAAGCGTCTTCAGTAAAGAGGCGCTGCTTTTCTTTGTGAATGGCATCAAATAATTTGGAGTGTAAGTCTAAACGATCTAGAGCTTCAATGGCATAGTAGAACTTTTGTGTAGGCTGCATTGATGCGTTAAAGGCAATCGGTACATGTATAAGTGCAACACCATCGTCTAAGGTCTTTTCCCACTCGCTAATCAGGGGATCAATAGCAGCACAATGACCACACGTGTAGGAGAAAAACTCTAACACTTCGACTTTATCAGCAGTGCCCGAAGCGTGCGGCTGCTGATAAGTGATATAGCCTTGACTTTGAGCTAAGGCTGCCGGTGCTGCAAAAGCGGCACTTAGTAGCGCCGTTGCCAAAAACTTATTTCTTAATTTCGTCATACGTTATTCAGTCCTTACTATGTTTAGAGCATCTTCGTTATTCATAATAGAACTAGTGACCTCTGCTTAGGTGATTAGTTCCATTAGCGATAGAGCCTCTAGTGTATAGGGATTAGCTTTAGCTTAGCCGTCTCCAGGCTTTTCTGGGCTTTTTCAAATTCGGTGCTTGATGTATAAGGGCCTACGCGGACACGGTAAACAGTTTGATTATTGACCAAGGCTTTATGTGTACTAGCTGTGCTATGGCCTAATAAAAGGAGTTGGGCGCGCATCGAGTCAGCGTCATTCTCGTTTTTATAGGGACCAGCCTGTAAGTAGAAAGGCTTTTCCTTGCTAGGAGCAGGACTTAAGGCAATAGTTTTCTCAGGTACTGCATTGAGTGCGTTATTTTGTTTGGTAATGATGGCAGTTGTTGTGTTGTTTGTTTTATTAGCAGTAGGGGTGTCATTAGGCGCAGCAGAAGGCATGGTTTTAATTAGAGCACCCACGTGATCAGCTGTGTCTTTAGGCGCAGTACCGACATTAGCCGTGGGTTTAGCTGGTTTTTGATTTTGAGTGATCAGATTGCCGATCGCATCTTCAGTTATAGCAGGCTTTGGGGCTGTTGCTTTTGTCGGTGCAGTTTGGCTGCTTGGTGCCTTGGCTTGTGTAGTTGTTTTTGGTTTTTCTGCAGGCTTTGTAGGTATTGTCGCCGATTGAGGTGCATTTCCTTGAGCTATTGACTCGGCAATGCTCAGCGGCGGGTCGCTTGGAGCTTCAGAAACACTAGGTACAGAAGCACTCTGATTCTGGCTGACACTAGGTGCCGTTGTCGTCTCATGACGAGGTCTGGGGGGTAAGGGATTTAGCACATCCGTCTGGTTTGGTGTATGTGCATACCGTGGCTGATTGTCTTTAGACAAATTAGCGTCTTGGCGAATAAAAACTGTATAAAAAAGAATGGCAATGGCTAAACCCGCAATTATACCCATGGCTATAAAAGAGGAGCTGCTACGTCCTGATTTAGCCGGAACACGGCTGCGTGTAGAGGTTGTTTTTCTTGCGGTACGTTTGCGGGGTGCTGCCATAATTTCAAATACTTAATAATTAAACTACATTCTCTGAGGAGCGCTGACACCTAGTAAGTCCAAGCCATTAGCAATCACTTGGCGGGTTGCGTTAGCAAGACTTAAACGGGCGAGCTTTAGCTCTTCATCATCGATCATGATGCGCTCAGCATTGTACCAAGAGTGGAAATCCGCGGCACAGTCAATTAGCCAGAACACGACATGATGCGGCGATAATTCACGAGCAGCCATTTCAATCAAGTTTGGTAGCTCTGTTAGGCGCTTTAATAGAGTAAGCTCACTGGGGGCTGTCAGGAGGCTAGTATTAGCCTCAGCTAAACGAGGAGTGAGCTCAGCGCTGTCCATCAACAGTTTACAAATACGAGCGTGGGCATATTGTACGTAGAAGACCGGGTTCTCTTCGCTCTTGGAGAGAGCCAAATCGACATCAAAGGTAAACTCAGTATCAGCACGTCGTTGAATCAAGAAGAAGCGCACCGCATCCTGTCCAACCCAGTCGATTAAGTCGCGCATAGTAACGTAACTACCGGCACGCTTGGAAATTTTAACTTCCTCGCCATCACGCATAACGCGAACCATTTTGTGCAAAATATAAGCAGGGTAGTCTTTAGGAATACCGAGCTCAAGCCCCTGTAAACCCGCACGAACACGCGCTATCGTACCGTGGTGATCACTACCCTGGATATTAATGGCTTGCTTGTAACCGCGCTCCCATTTACTGCGATGATAAGCTACATCGGGCAGGAAATAGGTGTAGCCACCGTCAGTCTTACGCATCACACGGTCTTTGTCATCACCCGTGCCTAGCTCAGTTGTTTTTAACCAAAGGGCACCATCTAACTCATAAACATAACCATTGTCAGTTAAGGTCTTAACAGTTTCTTCGACTTTGCCATCGGTGTAGAGAGAGCTTTCCAGGTAGTACTCATCGAATTGTAAATTAAAGGCTTGTAAATCAAGATCTTGTTCACGGCGTAGATAGGCAACGGCAAAGCGGCGAATATCATCTAAGTTATCGCTATCACCACTTGCAGTGACATCTTGACCATCGGCAGAAGTGGTTTTTTTCGCAAGAAAATCATTGGCGATATCAACAATATAATCGCCTCGGTAGCCATCTTCAGGGTAGTTTGCATCATCAGGGTCAATGCCACGCGCACGCGCCTGAACACTCAACGCTAAAGCATTGATTTGATTGCCTGCGTCGTTGTAATAGAACTCGCGATGAACGTCAGCGCCATTGGCTGTAAAGAGGCGACAAATACAGTCGCCTAGCGCCGCTTGACGGGCGTGACCAACGTGCAAAGGACCAGTAGGGTTGGCAGAGACGAACTCGACCATGACCTTTTGACCGGCTTGGCCTTTGGAGTGACCGTATCGCTCTTTTTCTGCGTTAATCTTGCTAATAACAGCCCAAAGAGTTTCCGGTTTCAGTCTGAAGTTAATAAAACCGGGACCGGCAATTTCAGCAGTTGCAAGCGTGTCTTGTGCTTCTGGATGATTGAGCAAGGCATCACAAATTTCTTGAGCTAGTTCTCGTGGATTACGCTTTGCTGGTTTGGCCAATTGCATAGCGATATTGGTCGCAATATCACCATGCTCAGCTTGTTTTGGACGCTCTAATTTAATCTGTGCCTGATTGTCAGGCACAATCTTATTAATGGTTTCTTGGATTAATCGCGTTAGCTTTTCTTGAAGCTCAGGGAGCATAATTTTCTCTACTTATGCCGCCACCCCTAATCAGATGACGACTCAAACAATAAATAGTGGTTAAAAATATCTTATAAAATCAATGTGTAATGATAGCATGAAGGGCCGTCATTGCTGTACTTGCGATATTGTCTTGAGGGAAGAATTCTAGGTGGGGAGTTTGTTCAAGGCCCACTTTGGGTCAGCAGCAATGAGAGTATTTTGTCCATGAGTGGTGCTAAGGATGCCTAGCTACGCATGCTAATATATTATTTTATCCAGAATTCGTTGGCAGCTGATTTAGGAAAGCCATGGACCAGCAAGAAACAGAACGTAAAGAACTCAAAAAATCGCTTGCTGAGTTAAAGCAAGGCATCATCTCACTTAGCGCTATGCTTAATAAGCATGGTGAAGCTGAGTTGTGGTTTGGAATATCTCCTATGGGCGAGGCGCTCGGCTTGGACATTAGCGAGAAGACATTGCGCGATATTTCGCAAGCCATAGCTGCACATGTGGAGCCGGCGATTTACCCATCCATAACTCAACAAATTATTGATGATAAGCCATGTATTAAGGTGGAGGTGTTGGGTCAGCAGCAACCTTATTTTTCTTATGGGCGTGCTTATATGCGTGTTGCTGATGAGGATAAACGCTTAAGCGCACAAGAACTTAAGCAGCTTATCCTGTACAAGCATAGTGAGTCTATACGTTGGGAAACAGAGCCGAGCAAATTTAGTGTAAATCAGCTTAATCAAAATAAAATTAAAGATTTTTTACAGCATGCGGGACTTCCTGAAGATACTATCGAGAACGCACTTGAAAAGCTCGATCTCTTAAAAGATGGTCAACTTGTCAAAGCAGCAGAACTATTTTTTACAGAGCAACCTATAGAGTTACGTTGTGCTGTATTTGCTACGACTGATAGCGGTTCAATTATAGATATGAAAGATTTTTTTGGCGATATATTAGAACTGATAGAAGAAGCCGAGAAATTTATCCTTAAAAACATTCATGTCGGTATGCAGCTAGATGGTTTGTACCGGGTAGATGTGCCTGAAATAGCTGTTGAAGCATTGCGCGAAGCGATAATTAATGCATTTTGTCATCGTGACTGGCGAGACCCTGATAATGTGCAAGTAGCAATCTTTAAAGACAGGGTAGAGATACGTAGTCCCGGTGAACTGTATGGCAATCTTAGCATTGAGCAAATTATGCAAGGTAATGTCTCACGCCGACGTAATCCCCTCATTGCAAATTTGTTGCGCCGTATTCATTTAGTTGAAGCTTGGGCGCGCGGCATGCCGAAGATTTTGAGCAATGCGCCAAATACCAGTTTTAAGGAGTTTGGTGGTTTATTTATTACTTCTTTTGGGCGTAAAAATAGTAGTAATGAATTATCTGACAAGGGCATTACCATGGAAGTCACCATGGATGAGAACACGGAAGTCGCCATGGAAGTCAGCGCAGAGATTAAAGCATTTTTAGCTGTATTCTCGGGTGATATGTCACGTGTTGAGTTAATGAATAAATTGGCTCTTAAAAATGCAGAACATTTTCGTTTGCATTATTTAAGAAGAGCTTTAGAAGGTGGGTTAATTGAAATGACTTTGCCTGACAAACCCCAAAGTCGTTTGCAAAAATACCGTTTAACAGAAGTCGCTAAGCAGCTACTGCGGCAAGCAACAAATGAGTAGTAAATCTACCTGCGTGTTGCTCACCGCGTGAAATTAATCGTGAAAAGGCGCTATTGCTGTTGCTGCGATATGGTTTTGAGGGAAGAGTTCCATTTGATAGATTCATCAAGGAAGTCTAGGTATTCTTTAGCGTTGACAATACCATAGGGGTAGCCTTCTTGAGTACTATCTAGTAATGAACCTGTACCGGTAGCAATTGGGAAATCTATAAATTCGGCATGTTCTTTGCGTATAGCCCCGCCGAGAGTTTTAGAGAAGGATTGTAACCCCAAGAGCTGGCCACTTGCCGAATAGACCCTTCTATCAGTGATGAGCCAGCGAGAGTCAGTAAGGTCTTGTTCATATTTATTGGCCAAGTGTAGAAGTGGGTTTTTTACAGCATCAAGCTGCCATTGAGTTAAAGCCTCCAAAGGTTTTAACTCAATCCTGGCTCCAGCGGCCATGTAATGCATCCAAGCCAAGGGGATATTGCCTAAGTCTCCATAGGTGTCTGGATATGGATTGGTTTCAGCATTCAAGTCTTTTGGAAAAATACTGCCGCCAATATCGGAATGATTACCTAAAAAGCCCTGCTCATAAACATTGTCGGTGTTTTTATCGGCAAAGCTAGTTAAGGGCATTAGCCAGAAACGATATTCATTAAGAGCGACTGCATGGGCAAAAGTTGACCAAGCCGGAGAAACCGTATAGTTGTAATCACCATTGTCACTGCCTAAAGTACCCAATTGATGGACTGTATCAAAGAGACCGACAAAACGTAAATTGACGCAAGCCCTAACTTGTTGTTGTCCTGGTGGTAACCACTTTGCTGTGTATTGAAAATAACCTTGCTTAGTATATTGGCCGAGTTTATTCGCAAAAATACTGGCTAAAGCAGCTCCTCTGGAAAAGCCCGATAAATCAATATTAATTGTGTTGTCTATGAGAGGTCCGGCGGCGGTGATGCGGATCATCTCATCAATTAATTCCATCCACTGCATATTGAGCATATAAGGTGCCATGCCGGCAGATATTTTATCCTGAGTGACATGTGGTATAAACTCCGGTACTTTCCACTCTAAGAGTGAGTGGGCATACATCCGCTGAAGTCGGTTGTCCTGAGATATAGGCTGAGTCTCGGACAGGTCCTTCTGGTAACTATTAAAGAAATTGACAACCTTATTTTGAGCTTCTTTGGTGCCTATGCCTTCTAGGTAATTTACAGGGCCTTCATCATAAAGTTGGCCCAGTTTATAGGCATTGCTTTGTGAGCTTGGGGTATTTGTGGTGCCGTCAAAGACAAACATTAACAGGCCTAAGGGATCTATAAATTGACGTGGGTTTTGATTGGCGTAGCCAAAGACATCATTGCTGGCAATGGGCCCCAAAGGATCAGGTTCCAGATAATGACCTACTTCGGGATCGTAATTACGATAGAGGTTTTGATGTAAACCACTTTCTGCATCATAGTATTGACCTGGTAAACGCAGATTAAACTCAATGTCTTCGATAATAACTTGGCTTTTGCCGAAGGTCTCATTATCAGCTAACCATACTGCTTGTTGAAACTCATCTGTCACTAAAAAGGGTTGGCCGCTTCCATCACTATGGATATAGAACAGTTGGCCATTAGTATCTTCAGAGTAATCAATGAGTGCGACTGGAAGTACACCATCGTAAATATAGCGACGACTAATAAATGCTTTTTTATTCATTGAGTCGCCATAGTTTACTTCTGTAGCAGCAGTAGGTATAAAAGCCTCAGCAACTAGTTGCTGATTTAAATAATAATATTGAGTTTCACCCTCGGCCGTGACTTTTCTAATGCGCTGATTTAAGGCGTCATAAATATAGCTTGCAATGGTATTGCCACCCTTTTTGATTTCTGTGAGTAAATTTCTTTCATCGTAGACTAACTCTAAATTATCCATACGATGTATAAAACCAGCTTTGTCTCTTTGGATGTTTTTAATGATTAGTTTGTCTTGTTTTTCAATATGATCTTCTTTGATTGTTTTGCTTTTATGTTGACGAGCAAAGGAAGCGCCACCGAGTTGCCAAGCGTATAAATCAGTAGCCGTGCTTTGACGGTCGTGTTGATCAGTATCTACTCGTATAAGCTGACCGTTAGGGTTGAATTCATATTGCCTAAACTTATTGATATCTAAAGTAGTAGATAGATGATGTTCTGCAGCCAAGAGACCATCATCATGGTAGTAGCGAATTTCTTGCCAAATAGGGCTAGCTTCATCCTCTTTGAGTAGTTGCAACTTGATACTGTTTTTAATAAAGCTAGGATTTTGACGGGCAATTGCTTTGAAGTTGTTGCCATATCTTCGCTCTTGGTTGCTTAAGCGCTCATAAACTAATTTCCACTTATCTTCTTTAGCGGCATTTGCTGCTTGCCAATAGATGGCTTTTAGCTGCTTATTATCATCATATTGATAAAAGAGGAACCCCCGTTCAGGCAGTTGATGCTCGGCTAAGTTCTCGGTTGCGAAGGGTGTGAAAAATTCATTTAAACGTGATTCTTTATGGTTAGCCCACCAGCGTGTTGTTCTCAAGTTAATACTTTGGCTACGATTATTGATATTCAGGTTTTTTCTATCGTCTTCACCACTTAAAATAAATGTTAAACGATTAAACTTAGTTAATAAGCTCCTTGGCGCCGTTGGATCGTAACTGCCTAACAAGCCGCCATATCTGGTTCGCCTAGAACCATCATCCTCATAGTGTCGACTATACATTCTCGTCTTATTCGCGAAGCTCTTATACTTTGGAAATAAAGTATCTGTGTCCAGTTCATAAAGTGTTTTACCAGTATGTAAGCTGCTCCAGCCATGAGGTGTGCCGTCTTTATCATAATAAATGCGTAAGCCGGGCCATCCCCTATGGTCTATCCCTATGCTCTCAATGCTGTTGTCATTTGCATGACGTCTGATGTTAAGACCGTTAATGCCGATGATTTGGCCATCGTCATTGTATTTGACCTCTGTGCCTGGAACCGGGCAGGCAAAGCAAGGGGCACCCTCGACTTTTGTGAGTAAATACTGACTACCAAGCATGGTTGTATGAAAACGGCTAAGACTCTTCTTGGTGCCTTGTGTTTGAGTAACATCGGTAATCCCCGTGTCACCGTTGTATTGAGGGGTTTTGACATAGTTAAGCTGCATGGATAGCGGCTCACTAAGCTGCTCGTGTTGATGAATCACGGTCTTAGTGGCTCGGCCCCACGTGTCATAAGCCCAAGCTACATCGCGGTAAGGCTCCTTGTCGTCAAGTTCGTAATGTCTGGCGCGTGCTATTAAATATGGTGATAGCGGTTCCTCCGCTTCAACATCTCGAACGATATGCTCATAGGTGATTTTCGCGCCATTTACATGATGGGCAGCGAGAAGGCGTGGTTCATCAAAGCCTCTGGGAATATCATGCTTGAATTCTAAACTACCCTCGGGCGTATCAATTTGACTTAGGCGAGCACGGTTACCCAAAATAGCATAGTGAAAATCCATGCTTTGTTGTTTGATGTTTTGTACCTTAAGGATGGCCTCATAAGTGGGGCCTGGTTTAATTTCTCTTTCAATAAAAATAGCCTCAGTAAAAGGCATTTGACTAATCACCAAATGGCCATGAGCATTAAACACATCAATGGCTCCGGAGGGATATTGCCAGAGCCAAAGCTCCCCCTGTAAGGTGCGTAAATAGTTTTTTGAGAAAAAGTCATTGACTGACTTTCTACCACTAGTGGATTTGGACCAGTCAAGTCGCTCCATCACCCCACTTAATTTGACCTTTTTTAAAAAGCCATATTCATTGAAACGCGACTGCGCAATATCACCCTGTAAAGGGTCAAACATGATGCGTGTGCTGTCATCAAGCAGGATTTGCGCCTGTTGTCCCCGCCAATAGAGTTTGCGACTATATGAATGACGCCAACCCTGACCGATTAGAGCAGGGGTTAATTGCGTTGAGTTGTAATATCTAAGGAACTCAAGACCGGAATAATCATCGTCACCCCAATAGTCCAACTCCTCTTGGTACTTATTGCCATTGGTCAAATTAATGGGATTTGCTGCAGCCCTATTCTGTCCGGGATTATTGCCTGTGCCAAAGCAGGGATTGCCGGTAGAGGGGGCTGAGCACTCAGAACCAGAGCTTGTCGCAGCTTGTACCGAAGCGGGGTCAGGTAAAGCCAAAGCACTAAATAATACTAAAACAGCAAAAGCCGACGGAATTCCTAGATTCATAAAGCTATTCCCAAGACAATAAAGAAACTATTCATTGTTATTGAGAATACTATTAAAAAGATCGAAGTGAGCTAAATTTGTCCAGGTACTATTTGTTTAAAAACTCACCACCGGAGCAGTGAGTCTCACACTATCAAAAACTATTTCTTTTTGTATAAATCAGCCTGGATACGGTCAAATATACCGCCATCACCAAAGTGAGTGTTTTGTGCTTTGGTCCAACCGCCAAATACCTCGTCAACCGTAATTAGTTTAATTTCAGGGAATTTGTCAGCAAACTCTGCGGCAATTTCCGGATTGCTTGGACGGTAAAAGTGTTTGGCAGCCAGTCGTTGGGCATCGTCGCTATAGAGATTCTCTAAATAAGCTTCTGCCACTTCGCGTGTGCCTTTTTTGTCAACGTTTTTATCAACAACGGTGACAGGCGGTTCGGCTAGAATGCTTAGAGACGGTACGACAATCTCCAATTTATCATCACCCAGCTCTTGAATAGAGAGATAAGCTTCATTTTCCCAGGCAATAAGCACATCGCCTAAACCGCGCTGTACGAAAGTATTGGTAGAACCACGAGCGCCTGTGTCTAAGACTGATACATTGCCGAAGATATCACGTACAAATTCATAGGCTTTGTCTTCATCACCGTTATTTTTCTCTAAAGCATAAGCCCAGGCGGCAAGGTAGTTCCAACGTGCACCACCAGAGGTTTTAGGGTTTGGAGTAATGACTTCTACATCATCGCGAGTTAAATCATTCCAATCTTTAATATTCTTAGGATTGCCTTTGCGAACTAATAACACGATGGTGGAAGTATAAGGTGAACTGTTTTTCTCAAGACGACTCTGCCAGTCTTCAGGAATTAATTCGTCTTGTAAGCGTAAGGCGTCGATATCATAAGCGAGGGCGAGTGTTACCATATCAGCTTCTAAACCAAAGACCACAGAGCGCGCTTGAGAGCCTGAGCCGCCATGTGATTGGCGAATAACGACATCGTCCCCCGTGTTTTCTTTCCAATGTTTGGCGAAACTTGCGTTATATTCGCGGTAAAACTCTCGGGTCGGATCGTAAGATACGTTAAGTAAGTTGATTGTGGCAGCTAAAACCGGTGCTGTAACTAGGGCAGATACTGTAGCAATAAGTGTTTTAGGTAAAAAGCTTTTCATTTGTTATTCCTATAATGTAGATGTTTTTAAGCGTCTATTGATAGATGCATGGGGTACATCATAGGTGTGAAGTCTATATAGCTAAAAATACTATTTTGTCATTTGTTTATGCAGCATTTTATATTTCAACTACTAATGTCTTTCTAAGCTATTGTTTAATTGGATATTAGTAGTTTTATAGCTTAAAGTTATTGAGGACTCTTATAACTTTAAAGATTTAGTTCATGTTATAAAAAGTATTAGTAATTGCCTAAATTCGCTATTCTAGGCATTATAAATAGAATGGATAATGTCTGTAACTACAGGAGAATTAAATGCTGATTACCTTTAAATCAAAAAATAGTGGCGAAGTTTTTATGCTTGATAAGCATGCGCTTGCCGTGCTAAAAGTTGCCGGACGTGATTATGGCGAGCAGTTACCGGCAGAGGGTGTTTTTACCGCAGAGCAATTGTCTGATGCGATCGCTAATTTACGTCAAGCGGTTGAAGAGGATGAAAATAAAGATATGCATAGTTACGCTGTTCACGACAAAGAAGAGGAAGAGCGCAAAGAAGAAGAGCGTGAAAAGAAGCATCCAATGCTAGAAGGCGTGAGTTTTAGTCAACGTGCTTATCCGCTCCTGAATATGTTTGAAAATGCACAAAAGCACGACGATGAGGTGATCTGGCAAAGTGGTAGCGGCTGGTAATTAGTCGTTATCCCAAGAAAAAACCGAGCACTTCAAAAAGTAGCTCGGTTTTTTAATTGTCTGAAATTTACTAATAATTAAACAGTTTCAGCTTCTTCTTCTGCTTCAACGTCAACTGTTTGTAGGTGGCGGTTAATTGCACTAATCACCGCCAGGAATGAAGAAGTGACGATATCTTTATGCATGCCTACACCGTAGCCCGATTGAGAGTCACCTAAGCGTAATTCAATGTAGCTCGCTGCTTTACTGCTTTCACCGCTACCAATCGCATGCTCTGAGTAGTCCATAAACTCAATCGGCATACCCAGGGCATTGATAAATGCTGAAATAGCGCCATTACCCTTACCACTAAAGGTTTTTTCTTCGCCGTTGTAGTTCATACGAACAACTACTGAGAAGCGCTCGTTTTCAGCTGCTTCGTTGTGGCTAGTGATTTGGTGATCGATTAGTTGCCAAGGGGTGTTTTGTTTTAAATACTCGTCTTCGAAAATATCGTAAACCATTTGGGCATTGACTTCTTTACCTGTTTCGTCAGTCACACGCTTAATGGCACGACTAAACTCAATCTGTAAACGACGCGGTAAGCTTAAGCCATGTTCCTCTTCAAGTAGATAAGCCACGCCACCTTTACCTGATTGGCTATTTACACGAATTACAGCATCATAGTTACGACCCAAATCGGCCGGATCAATCGGTAAATAAGGTACTTCCCAAACGGCATTTGCTTTTTGGGCAGCAAAGCCTTTTTTAATGGCATCTTGGTGTGAACCAGAGAAAGCTGTAAATACTAAATCGCCGGCCCATGGGTGGCGTGGGTGTACTGGTAATTGATTGCAGTATTCGGCAGTACGACGTACTGAATCGATATCGGAGAAGTCTAAGCCTGGATGAATTCCTTGAGTGTATAGGTTAATCGCTAGGGTCACCAAACATACATTGCCTGTGCGCTCGCCACTACCAAATAAACAACCCTCTACTCGATCAGCTCCCGCCATCTGTGCTAACTCAGCGGCAGCTACTGCCGTTCCACGGTCATTGTGTGGGTGAACACTGACAATGCATGCTTCACGATTGTTAACGCTATTGCAGAAGTACTCGACTTGGTCCGCGTAAAGATTAGGCGTAGTCGCTTCAATGGTGGCTGGTAAGTTAAAAACAATTTTTTTATCAACAGTCGCGCCATAAGTTTCAGCTACCGCATTACACACTTCAACCGCAAATTCAGGTTCGGTGGTAGAGAAGACTTCAGGTGAGTATTGATAACGCCAGTTAACTTCCGGGTAACGAGCTTGCTCAGCCATGACCATCTTGGTGCCGGCAACAGCAAAGTCACGCACTTCTTCTTTGCTCATTTCAAAGACAATTTTGCGGAAAGCAGGGGCACATGCATTGTACAAGTGGACCATGGCATTTTTAGCGCCGGCACATGAATCAACAGTACGGGCAATTAGTTCTTGGCGTGCTTGAGTAAGTACAATGATGGTTACATCATCAGGAATAAGATCGTTTTCAATGATGTAGCGTACAAAATCAAAGTCCGTGTCGGAAGCAGAAGGGAAGCCGACTTCGATTTCTTTAAAACCGATTTTAACTAAGTGTTTAAAGAAGCGTAATTTACGTTCAATGCTCATCGGCTCAATAAGCGCCTGATTGCCGTCACGCAAGTCGGTACTCATCCAGATTGGCGGCTCAGTGATTGTTTTAGAAGGCCAAGTACGTTCAGAAAAGTCGCGCGCAAAAGGTTTAAAAGGGACGTATTTAGTTGCTGGGTTTGATAGCATGATGGGCACCTATTTCTTTCTATTCAAGAGGCTTGTGGCCTGGATTTTTCTATAAATCGTCTTGATATAGATTTTATATATATAAAAAATAAAAAACTGTATTGAGAAAAACACACCTCAAGAGGGGAGTAGTTTGGGTGGCTCAATGGGGTCGGCTGCATAGCACCACCTAGGCTCTAGGCTAGGCAACCGATCAATAGGAGGAGTAAACCGAGGAGGAGACCTGTGGTTTGAGTTGATAAATTAGCAGCGGTAGAAATTGAGACAGGAAAATCCACCCTAGTTGAGGCTAAGCCACCAACTAAGTGCGTATTAGGCACAGCGAAAGTTTCCTGTTGAGTATCCATAGATATTATTTCTATCATGATTGCACTAATTTATCAAGCTTTAGTCTACTCTTTGATGATTAGTGGGTCATTTTTGACCTGATCTGTATCATTTTGTCTTAGAATCGGCTCAACCTGATTGATTTCAGATTGCTGCGTTCTACGACCCATTGGTACTTCATTTTCTTCTGAGTAAGCATAGCCGTGGAGGCCTTTATGAAGAAGGCGCTCTTGCTCTCTGGCTTCTTCGATACGGCTAAATCTACCTTGTTTAAGCTCGCGGCTTAGTAGCTTCAGGTCATTTACTTTGAGTGGCTCACGACGCTCATGCCAGACCCAGGCCAAAACTTCAAGAGCCATCGGCGAAAGTGTGTCGAAGAGATGACGTGCAACAGGCATAGGAACATTGGTTTTGGAGAAGCTATCGAGACTTTGTCGGACTAGGTTATTGATAAAAGATAGTACAAAGAGAGTGATGATGATGACAATAGCCCACCAGAAGTAGACGTCGTACCTTTCCAGGTACTCAATGATGGAGTCAACTGCGGTGTCGTTTAAGAGGGAGTAGTCTATAGTTTTACCAAAGCTAAGAATTTTTTTGGCGACAAAGTACAGCACGCCTAAGATCAGTACGCTGACAGCTATCAACATAAAAAAACGACCCTTAATTAAGTTTAAAAGGGTGCTATCTACGACTTTAATATCTCTTTTGTAGTCAGAGCTTTTGGGGTTCATGGCTAGTTCTCTTCAATCTGTAATAAATGAAAATCCATTTTACCGATTTTTAACTAGCCTCACCACCTTAGGAGCAATTAACGGGAAGGGCAATCAGCTACACGGCCCCAGGCGTTGTTTGCACCACAATATTGATTACGAACTCGGCTGATACACGAAGGACGATCATTAAAGCCCAGGGCGCGACATTGAGCCATCGCCTGGTTAAAGGCGCCAACCCAAGCTAAGTTATCACCGCCGGAGCTGCCTTGAGTAGGACGTTGTCGTTGAAGAGGTTGGAAGTTTTGTGAGCCACCGGTAGAGCCCTGAGTCACCACACCACTTAAGCGCAGGTTCTCTTCAGCATACATGGCGCTACCTTCCTCATTTTTTAAGGCCTCATCGAGATAAGACTCTTTGATTTCCCAATCAATAGCAGGGCTTGCTGAAGCGAGTCCCTGAGTGCCGTCAAGTAGTGGTTGCATCGGCTGCGGGATAATTAAACGGCCCTGATCGTCATACTCTGCAGGAGGATCCAGCTCAGTGACGTTAGGGATATTAGCCTGAACCGGCACTCGGCCAATCAAGTAATCACCGGCTTGCAAACCTAGGGCGGTGGCAACACCGGCAAAAACTATAATGGTAAAAATTAATAAACGCCAAGACATAATATGTAGGAGGGTGAACCCTTTGAGTTAATTAGTGACTGTCAGCAAAAATCTGGCCGCCATGCTCACGCATTACATGAAATTGTATATCGGGATGTAGTTCCTGCGCTACTCTTAGCTGCGCGGGTGAGCTGACTAAAAACGCCGGCGCATCAACCACATCATAGGCAATATTTGCAATGTTGGTGTCCATAAACTTACGCAAGGCTTTGGGGTCGGTACTAGTGAACCATCTGGCCATATTGTAGCGAGATGGGCCTAGTAAAGCATCTACACCATATTCAGTCTTGAGGCGGTGAGCTACTACCTCGAACTGTAATTGACCGACCGCACCCAGTAATAATGCGCCACCGGCAATTTGTGGTTTAAATACCTGAATCGCTCCCTCTTCACCCAATTGGGTCAAGCCTGTGCGAAGCTGCTTACTTCTTAATGGATCTTTGACCTCAACGGTTTGAAAAAGTTCTGGGGCAAAAAACGGTAAACCAGTAAAGTGTAGCTTTTCACCTTCAGTAAGTACATCACCAAGATGTAAAACACCATGGTTAGGAATACCGATGACGTCGCCGGCGTAGGCTTCATCAACGATGTCACGACGTTGTGATAAAAATGACACGGGGTTATTAGGGCGGATGTCTTTGCCGGTACGGGCAACTCTTAAGCGCATACCGCGCTCGAACTTGCCTGAGCTTACGCGGACAAAAGCCACTCGGTCACGATGAGCAGGGTCCATATTGGCTTGCACTTTAAACACCACGCCGGTGAACTTGCTTTCATCAGGTTCAACAGTGCGCTCTAAGGCTTCACGGGCTCCGGGAGGTGGAGCATATTCGACTAGAGTATCGAGAAGCTCTTGTACACCGAAGTTATAAACAGCGGAACCAAAAAATACCGGTGTTTGCTCAGCCTTTAAAAAAGCCTCATGATCAAAGTCCGGCGTTGCGATATTAATTAGCTCAATTTCTTCTCTGGCTTTTTCTATAGTTTCCGGGCAACGTTCATCTAGCAGGGGATTGTCTAAACCGCTGATAAACTCATCAGCGTCAGAGCCGCTTTTTGACGGGTTATTACGGTTAAACATGCGCATATGATCCTTGCGCAAATCAGCAATACCGCTAAATTGACGACCCATACCGACTGGCCAGGTAAAGGGAATACAGTCCATCTCAAGATGTGATTCAATTTCACCAATCAGATCTAAAGGTTCTTGCACTTCGCGGTCAAGTTTATTAATAAAGGTCAAAATAGGTGTGTTGCGAGCACGACAAACTTGGAGTAGGCGCTCGGTTTGCGGCTCAATACCATTAGCTGCATCAACCACCATCACTGCCGCGTCTACGGCCGTTAATACACGGTAAGTATCTTCAGAGAAGTCTTGGTGTCCCGGGGTATCAAGTAGATTGATAACGCAGTCTTTATACTCCATCTGCATGACAGAGGAAGCGACAGAAATACCACGTTGCTTCTCAATCTCCATCCAGTCGGAGGATGCGTGACGTTCAGCTTTACGTGCTTTGACGCTACCGGCAATTTGAATGGCACCTGCAAATAAAAGGAGTTTTTCAGTTAACGTGGTTTTACCCGCATCCGGGTGAGAAATAATAGCAAAGGTGCGCCGTCTGGCGACTTCTTGAGAAATTTTACTGTTGCTGGACATGCTTTTTATAAGATTGTATTTTTGAGCGTAAATAGAAATTGGTCAATTGTATCATGAGCTTAGACGAGTTGAAGTAATCTAAACGTTCATAAAGGCCATGCTGAGAGCGGCTAAAATAAAGCACACTCCGAAGATTTTATTAATCCTTGCGGTGATATGTGGGTTTTTGAGTAACTTGACTAAATTTGCGGCTAATGCCACATAGCCTAACATGATGACTAAATCCACGGCACAGAGTGTTAGGCAAATTAGCACATATTGCAGCATCAACGGTCCTGTTGGATCGACAAATTGGGGAATCACCGCGAGTAGGAAAATAGCGGCTTTGGGGTTAGTTATATCAACCAAAAAGCCCTGCATAAATAGTTTTCCGGCAGTAGCCGAAGGCATATTTGAGACATCTACCCGGATCATGCTGACTGGTGAACGATACTGTTTAATACCCAGGTAAATCAAATAGCTAACGCCGACCCACTTAATGATTTCAAATAAAAGAGGTGATGTTTTAATCACTGCGGCAACGCCAACGACACTAATAATAAACTGTATCGTGTATCCAACAATTAGACCACAGACTAAGGCTGCTCCAGGCCACATGCCGTAGCGTAAACCGGCAGCCATTGAGGCTACTGCGCCCGGGCCCGGAGAAATAGATATCGCCCATGCTGCTAAAAACAAGGCCAACCAGACGGAGAAAACCATAAAGAGAGTGTGTAAAAAAAATCTGCGAGAATAAAAATAGCACGATAAATCGCGCTGACAGAGAATTATAGACTTTTAGCTAAGTTACAATCAGTTATCCCTTAGGGTAGAGTAATTTTTACCGTGACCCTAAAATAGCTTGAGATTTATTAACTTTTAGAGATCCTGTTATGCGTCAATTCTTTAGATTATTTGTAGCTGCTTTATTAGCCAGTTTATTAGCCGGTTGTGGCTATAACGAAATTCAGCGTCTGGATGAAGGTGTTAAGGCCGCCTGGTCCGAGACCTTAAACCAATACCAACGTCGCGCAGATTTAGTACCGCAATTAGTTGAAAGTGTTAATGCTTATATGGTGCATGAACGTGAGTTATTGGCAGAGGTTACCGCTGCTCGCTCTCGAGTTGGATCGATCAATGTATCACCGGATCGTTTACCCACCGAAGAGGAAATGGCGCAGTTCCAGGCAGCACAGTCGCAGTTAAGTTCAGCTTTATCACGTTTAATTGCGGTATCTGAGAATTACCCGGATCTAAAGGCGGATGGTTTGTTTAGAGACTTAAATGTGCAGCTAGAAGGTACTGAAAACCGTATTGCTACTGCACGTGGTCGTTATATTAAAGAAGTTCAGGGTTATAACACTTATATTCGTCAGTTCCCGACCTTAATTACCGCGAAGATTTTTGGCTACAAGGTATTGCCTAACTTTGGCGTGGAGAATCAGGACAGCATTATGCAACGACCGACCATTCAGTTTGATAATCCGCGTCCGGCAACTGCTCAATAACAGTTGATGGTCTTTCAAGATTATTTGGGAGAGGATCATGACGCTGTTTAAACAGCCTATTACTCTACGCTCTATGCAGTTGCTACTATTGGCTATGCTGATGGTGTTGGGCACATTGTTTATACCGGCGCGAGCAGAAGTGCCGGTACCACCATTGACTAATTACGTAGTGGATGTGACCGGTACCTTGACGCCAGTTCAGTTAGACGAGCTGAATCAGGGTATTGCTCAGCTTGAAGCAGAAAAAGGTTCGCAAATCATGGTGCTGATAGTGCCGACGGTACAACCAGATGACACGGTTGAAACCTATGCTCGACGAGTCTTTGACGAGTGGCGTATTGGTCGGGCCAAAATCGATGATGGGGTGTTGGTTTTAGTTGCTAAAGACGACCGTCGCATGCGCATCGAAACCGGTTATGGACTGGAGGGAGCGATAACCGACGTACAAGCCTCTTATATTATCAATCGTGATATGGCGCCAGCGTTTCAGCAAAACAACTACTATGGCGGTATTAAAAAGGCGGTCGATAATTTAACGTTATTGATTCAAGGCGAGGAGTTGCCAGGGGTCAGTGCAACGACAAGTGAAGAGTCAGGATTTGCTGATGTACTGCCGATGGAGCTGCTTCTTTTTATGGCAGTTTTTGTGCTGTTTTGGCCTATCTGGCTTGCCCCTATCGTGGCGGGCTTCTTTATCTTGGTTGTTAGCGGTTCGATAGGGTTTGCTTTGGCAGCGGCCGTATTGGCCTTAGTATGGAATTTACTGGTTAAGAAGTTTTTGGCACCCGGTTTAGAGGCTGCTAATAGTGTTTCATCTTCTGGCGCTAATCGTCATAAACGCAACAATGATCATTGGGGTGGTTTTGGTGGTGGCGGAGGTTTCGGCGGAGGCGGCTTCGGTGGTGGGTTTGGCGGCGGGGGCGGTGGCTCCAGTGGCGGAGGAGGAGCATCAGGTGGCTGGTAATACATTAACAAAATTAACAGGTATTGATACGCTAAAGGGCCAATACCTTGGGCGTCGCTATTTTACGCAAGAGTTTTTAGCGGAGATTTCTGCGCTGATTACCGAGTCTGAGCGGGATCATCAGGCTGAGCTGGTAGTGGCGATTGAACGAAAGTTTCCTGAGCATCTAGAGATGACGCGAGACCGCGCCTTTGAGGTCTTTGGTCGACTTAAGGTGTGGGATACGCCTTTAAAAACTGGACTTCTACTGTATTTATCTTTAGATAAACAGGCCATTGAAATTATTGCTGACCGTGGCATTGTCGTTGACAATGAGCAATGGGTAGAGGTTAGCAATGTCTTGGTCACTTATTTTAAAAATAAACAGTTTCGTGAGGGCTTAGTTGAAGCTGTGAAGCTCATTGAGGGGGTGCTTAAAACAGCTTGCCCTCAAGGTGCTGAAAGTGATGATGGTAAGGATTACTTACCCAATGAACCGGTCATTCTCTAAGCATTTACTTTTGCTTTTGTTTTGAGAAATTAGATTAGGGGTTGAGCGTCTGGCTCAATTCCCTAATTTCCTCGCCTCTAGTTCGACTATCTTTGAAGTCCTTGTTGAGGCTTGACCATTCTGGGTAGGAGCGGGCGTTTTTCAGCGGACGTGGCAGCGCTTCTTCTTGCCAGCTTTTATAATCTGCATCATGTCGTTGTATGCGTTCTTGGGCCGCATGGCCACGGCGATCTAAAGCATCTAGTAAGCGTAAACCACGTACAGCCAATAGGCGTAATACTGAGTCATCAACGGTTAGTTCACGATAGCCCTGCAGCATGCCGAGTAAGCGATTACCGACTTTTTCTACACCTTGCCAAAGTCCACCGACTAGACCACCCACCAAGGTGCCTGCTCCAAGACTTAAACCGCCCGTAATGATATCGACCGTAGCGCCTGCCATGGCACCGGCAGCGAAGCCTTTGCTCACTCTAATACCCATGTCTTTAAGGGCCTCGGTGCTGAATAAATCACTTTCCCAGCGCTCACCATTAATAGGCAAAAGGTCCTCTTCGTAATCTTCCTCATGAAAACGGTACAGGCCAAGTAAGTCACGAATGAATTGATGCTCGCGTTGGCGAACTTGCTCTTGCATGTCTTGCCAGATACGGATGCCTTCTTGTTCACTATCAGAAGTGCTTTGACGTCTAAAGGCACTGATATCAACTAATAACTCAGCGAGTAGCTCTTGGCCTTGCTGCCGACGGCGTTGACGTCTTTTATTAGCGCCCTCAGCTAATTCATTTAAGCTTTGGCGATGCTCATCCAGTACTAGAGCCAGCTTTTGATAGAGCTGCTGTTCACCGTCAATGGCAGGGGCGACGGTGTCAAATTCGATAATCAAATGCAACGCCAAACGGGAGAGGGTATTTTTCCAATCCTCGCTGTAATTGTCCGGATGATGTAAAAAGTTTAAAACCGGAATCAGGGGGCGACCGCAGCGCGCTAATATCGTTAATTCATCACGGTGCTTCGAGCGTACCGGCTCCCTTACATCAACTACGTACAAACCGGCGTCACAAGCGAGAAGTTGACGTAACACACGCGCTTCCTGCTCAAAGCGTTGCTGACTCTCGGGACTATCTAAAAAGCGCTCAATAATGGCCGGACCATCAAGGCGGCTAGCGCTTTGTTGCTGTAATTGATCTAAATAATCCAATAAAGCAATACTGTCCTCAATGCCCGGGGTATCAAACCATTGCAACTTTAGATGCTCAAGACGCAGCATCGCACCTTCGACATGGCGCGTAGTGGCGGGGGCGTTAGCCACCTCACCAAAATCGGCATCATGTAAAAGTGTGCGTAAAAGCGATGTTTTACCGGTATTGGTGTGACCGACAACGGCTAACTTCAGGTAATCATCTTTGAGCGAAAAGCGCGGCTTGATCTGTTCCATAGTTTTTGTGCTTTAGATATCAAGCATATTATAAGCTGCTTCTTGGTCCATAAAAACAGCTTCTCGTTCCACGCCGGAATCAGTCAGTGACTTGAGCCAGAGCTTACTTTGATCGCGGTCGGGATTATGGCGATTGATTAGAAGAATAAAATGCTTTTGTCCGAAGTGAGCAATGGTCTGCATTAAATTTAAATGGCTGCGATCTGGAGTTTGCTCAGCGTCACAAATAAAGAGAATTTGTTGTAAAGGATCACTGCGTTGGCCAAGCTCACTTAGGAGTTGATGGCGTTGCTCACGGCTCTCAATATTGCCGCCATCAATAAGACGCTCATTATTGTTACTATCAACGATGGGCCATTTTTCATCAGGGTCTAATTCAATACCAACAATAAGCGTGCCCTTGCCGGATAAATCAAGAGAGGCTTTTTCCAAGGCGGGTGCTGTTAGCTCAGGAGCTGGAGAATCAACACCAATATTGATAGCGATGGGCTCTAAGCGGGCTAGTAAGGAGGCGTAAGCCGCAGTATTTATATCAAGTTGGCAGCGCGCTAAACGAAAACGACTAATTGCCAAGCAAATAATAAAGGCGATTAAACGTAATAAAATGCCAAAAATAATAATTTGACCGACCAACCAGCTTGACCACAATGCATGGAGTGCGAGATTGTCAGTGGCACCCACCGTTAGAAGCTGATTCACTTCTGGCATTGGAAAACCCAGCCACGAGGGGATTAAGCCCAAGATATAAGCGATGTTCTCTAGGCTCTCCGCAGAGAGAATGGTGGTTTCCCAGACAAAGGTATAGCGCCGCGTCGACAGTAAGAAAAATACAGTCGCTAAAGCAGAAACTAAAACGGTGAGCCATAGTGCATGGCTGATGGTTGATAAAAGCCAAGAGGTTGAGCGTTGTTGACGGGTTAGGCTGAATAACGCATTAGGAACGAGGGAGGCGTTAGGGCCTCGAGATAACTTTTTAGTAATCCATAACCATAATTTACCTAGCAATGGATAGTCTTTGTCATTGCGTTTGGGAACAAATAAATACACTAACCAAATCGTAAAGCTTAGGGCATGCAGGCCTAATATTGCGACCCATGCGCTAAGTAAGTTAACTTCTGAGCTACGGCTGCCAAGCGCGGCATAAGCTAAACCAATACCGGAAAAGACGGACAAAACGAGTAGTAGAAATAAAGCATATTTAGCTAAACTACGGTAATTACTAATATCTTGTGTAAGACCTGAGGCGCTAGCTAGGCGCTGAGCACGGCTAATCACCTTTTGTTTGGGACTAAGTTGTTGAGCACGTAGGGCGTAAATATAGGCAGAGTCATCCATAGTACCATGGTGGTGCTCTTTTAAACGTATAGCCTCTGTTTGCCAAAGCTCGGTGA
>LSQX01017449.1_pt1 | contig 29745 bp, 26 predicted proteins | sample 654561 | NCBI WGS metagenome assembly LSQX01 (sample SAMN04489861, study PRJNA283612) | anaerobic digester metagenome | isolation source: 4 biogas reactors fed with cattle manure at either 37C or 55C with and... | place: Denmark: Kongens Lyngby | collected 2014 | reverse complement strand
CGCGAATACTGCGCTAAGAACAAACTGTAATCACAGGTGGTATCCCTCTGCGAATAGGTGGTATCATTACGAAAAATGGGTGGTACGGAGCTTCGCTCCGTACCGGAGCCATTGGTGCGAAATAATCAGGTTGCCCCTATCTCCCTCATTGTTGGTCTTTTTCGCGACAACATTCGCCTCTACGAAGTAGCCAACACCGGCTGGTGGTATGACCTAGGATTCTATGCCGCAGTTATCGCCGGGTTCGGGAGTCTTTCCCTAGTACGCAAAGGAAGCAAGTAGACGCCATACTCAGCTGCAAATAAATAACAAAGGCGCTAGATTCATGAATCTAGCGCCTTCACTTATAATCTCCGTTTAGCCGATCTCCGTAATCTTGACCGGGCGATTCTCATGGGCCGACTTCGTAGCAGCTAAGGCAATTCGCAAGGATTGTAGGCCATCTTCACCAGTTACTGGTGGTTCAGTGCCTTCCTGCAGCGCAGCAACGAATTCGCGCAATTCTTGGGCAAAGGATTCCATATAGCGCTCTAAGAAGAAATAAAGTGGTTTGTCACTAAATACTCCTTGATCTGTGCTTAGCTCTACAGTGGTTGGTGTATTGTTATGAGCTACTGCACTACCCTTGGACCCAAAGACCTCGACCCGTTGGTCATAGCCGTACACTGCTTGTCGACTATTATCAATCACACCTGTCGAACCGTTAGCAAACTTAAGCAAAATTACCGCAGTATCGAAATCGCCTGCTTCTCCAATGGCCGGATCAATAAGGACGCTGCCCGCGGCATAGACTTCTGTCACTTCGCTGCCTGCTAAATAACGGGCCATATCAAAGTCATGAATCGTCATATCCATAAAAATACCGCCTGAACTCTTTGAATATTCTGCTGGAGGTGGTTCAGGATCCCTAGAGGTAATCTTAATGATCTGTGGTTCCCCAATTTCCGTAGTCTGCACCAAAGATCGAACACGCTTGAAGTTAGGATCAAAGCGGCGGTTAAAGCCCAACTGTAACTTGACGCCTGCCTTCTGTACAGCAGATAAGGCCTCTTTTGTCTTAGCCAAGTCATTGGCAATGGGTTTTTCACAAAAGATGTCTTTACCCGCTTTAGCACAAGCGATGATCAAATCTGCATGCGTGTCAGTGGGTGAGCAAATTAGGACAGCACCCACCTGAGGATTGGAGATCACAGCTTGAGGATCCGAAACAATATTCGTTATGCCATACGGCGCAGCCCATGCTTTCGTGGCTGGAAGGGCAGCTTCGATTTCCGAAATAACGATGACCTCTGCTCCCGGTACATGGTAACATAGGTTTTCCACATGAATCTTGCCAATTCGTCCGGCACCAATTACACCAATTCGAACTTTCTTGGTCATAAAGTACCACCTTTCATTGCCTATAATCCGGCTTTTTCTTTAATATAAGCCCGAGCTTTACGTGCATACTCCAAGGGAGGCGCCAGCGCGGGATCTTGCTCCGCTTCGACAATGATCCACCCTTTATAATCCATCTCGTTTAGGGCAGCAATAATCGGCTCAAAATCAATGCGCCCATCGCCAGGAACTGTGAACACACCTTTCTTTACAGCCTGTAAGAAACTCAAATTTTCCGTCTCCACAAGAAGCTCCATCTCCGCGCGCAGATCCTTAAAATGCACATGCTTAATCCGCGAGCCAAAGTTTTTAATCAGATCTAATGAATCCCCACCAGCAAAGGAAATGTGCCCTGTATCCAAGAGCAACGACACGCGCTTGGGATCGGTGGCATTCATCAAACGTTCTACTTCCTCATAGGTTTGGACTCCTGTTCCCATGTGGTGATGGTACACGATTTCCATCCCCTTTTCGTGGGCAAGTTCGCCTAAGCGGTGCAAGCCATCTACAAGCCTTTGCCATTCGGATTCGGTAAAAATGGGCTTGTTGGCATGGAGTGGTGTGTCCATTTGACCTTGAATAGAATGTCCTTGCTCGGCTACAACAATTACTTTGGCACCCATGGCATGCAGAAAATCACGGTGCTTAATGAACTCGCTTACTGTCTCTTCCAGTTCTTTCGTGGTTAAAAACGAGCTAAACCAAGCGCTGGCAATTTGCAGGCCCCTCGGTTCAAGCGCTGCTTTTAGCACCTTAGGATCGCGTGGATACTTATTACCCACTTCACTGCCCACATACCCGGCCAATGCCATTTCGTCAATACACTGCTCAAACGAAATCTCCCCACCAAGCTCTGGCATATCATCATTTGTCCAGGCAATTGGCGCAATTCCTAACCGCACATCTCCTTTTTTTAGCATGCTTCCACCCCAGTTTCTATTTTTTCTTGTATTGATCTAGATAGGTTCCGTCATTTTTATGGGCCTCTAACACTAAGGGGTTATTCGATACTTCTGCGACGCCAACTCTCCACCAAGACTCATAACCAGGAGAGTGCGTGCCTGGTATGATCTTTATGTCGATAAGTGTACTTCTCTTCTCTTCGCGTGCCGCGCGTAAAGTAGCAGGTAGTTCAGCTAAATTGCGCACAGTAAACGCCTTTGCGCCTATGCTTTGCGCCATTTGCGCAAAGTCAATCTGCATGTACTCACCAGTTAGCCTCTGGGTTTCGGCGGAGCGATAACGCAGTTCGTTTCCAAACCCCTCTTTACTGCCTCGACTCTGTTGTAGATCCTTAATGCACTGAAAACCACCGTTATCAAACATGACGACGTTGATTTTATAGCCCTCTTGTAGACTTGTTAAAAGCTCGGAATGTAACATCATATAACTACCGTCACTCACCAGGGCATACACTTCTTGATCAGGTTCAGCCAATTTCACCCCAAAGGCTCCCGCTATTTCATAGCCCATACAGGAGAACCCATACTCCATATGGTACGTCTTGATACCCTTAGAGCGCCATAACCTATGCAAATCACCAGGTAGACTGCCGGCGGCACAGACTATAATGTCGCTCTCGCCTACAAAATCGTTGAAGGTTCCCAGCGCAGTTGTTTGCACGATGCCTTCATCGGATCGAAGCGTATAGAGACGATCCACCTCGTCGTTCCAATCTTGCTTTAATGTCGCCAATTCTTCGGACGTATACGTGGCTCGGTAGCCAACCTCATCCAAAGCAACCTGAAGTTCGGCTAAGCCGAGCTTGGCATCTCCTAAAATACAGACGGAATCCATTTTGAAACCATCAAGGCGACTCACATTGATGCTGACAATATCCACATCTTCGTTTTGAAAAGCGGTTTTCGATGCAGTGGGGAAATCAGCTAAGCGCGTACCCACAGCCAAGATCAAGTCTGCCTCCTTGGCCAAAAGATTGGCTGCCGTTGTTCCTGTGCTGCCTACACCACCCATGTTTAACTCATGATCCCAGATCATACAGCTTTTGCCCGCCTGAGTCACAGTCACAGGAATTTGCAGGGCTTCCGCAAACTCACGCAGAGCAGTGGTTGCCAAGGAATAATGAACACCGCCACCGGCGACAATCAAGGGCCGTTTCTTGTTCTTAATCAGCTCCACGGCTCGAGAAATAGCCGTTGGCGCCGGAATACGCCGTTCAATAGAGTAAACGCGTTTGCGGAAAAACCTGGCCGGATAGTCATAGGCTTCGGCTTGAACATCCTGGGGCAAGGCTAGAGTGACGGCTCCTGTTTCAGCAGGGTCTGTCAAAACGCGCATGGCATGTAACGCCGCTTCCATGAGCTGCTCAGGCCGCTGGATTCGATCCCAATACTTACTGACAGCTTTGAAGGCGTCATTGGCCGTGATCGTGTAATCATGGGGCATCTCTACTTGTTGCAGAACTGGATCAGGTTGTCGATCAGCAAAGGTATCACCTGGCAAAAGCAATACTGGAATCCGGTTCACTGTTGCGGTGCCGGCTCCTGTTACCATGTTTAAAGCACCTGGGCCGATGGAGCTGGTGCAGGCCATAATCTGCAGACGATTGTGCTGTTTCGCATAGGCTGTAGCCGCGTGCACCATACCCTGCTCGTTGACGCCCTGGTAGTAGCGGAGGGATAGATCATCCATGTTCTCCAGCGCTTCACCAATGCCTAGGACATTACCATGACCGAAAATCCCATAGACGCCATTGACAAACTTATACTCTTCACCATCAAATTCCACATACTGATTGTCGAGAAACTTCAACAAAGCCTGTGCGGTAGTTAACCTAATTGTCTGACTCATGCTAGTTCCTCCTGTTAGGGAAAATCTCCGCATCTGGATTCTCCACCCAAGTATGGTTCGGATCAAACGTTGGTTCTGTATAGGGGTTGCCTTCTAGGTGGCGAATAGCCCATACATAGTACATGGCGTAGCCTGGCGCGGCCGATTGGGGGTGAACCTCATCTTCCACGATCTTTACGGTGGATTGATGCTCAACCTTCAATACTTCACCGTCATCAAGAACGCAGACCCCAAACCCCTGTTCGGGCAGGAATCTATAATGGTAAATTTCAGGTTGGGGATGATGATGGGGCGGATAACTGGACCATTTACCAGGATGCGCAACCACTTCTCCTAAAACAAGATTGGCCTTTGATGTGTTGGTTTTATCAAAGATGGTTCGAACAATCCTGGTCGAAGTCTCCTGCATCGTACCTTCACCCCGCTTTTCACTACGAACATCAGCGGCAGAATAAAAGACCGGGTCAAAGTGCTTCGTATTTGTCGTGGCAACAACGGTTAGTTCCAGATCAGATTCAGCAACAATTTCCACAGAACTGCCTGCAGGTACATGAAGGCAAGAACAAGACTCGTGGAACAATGAAGTTCGCTGGGCACGGACTGTTTGGCCGGCAAAGGTGAATTTTGCAGCTCCATCCATCAAAAGATAGGCCACTTCCTTTTCCGTTACAACGCTCTCCGTTTTACCTTGTGGAAGGCGCAGGATACCAAAGTCCATCATGGTATCTCTAACCTGTTCCCCTTCAGTGGTGATGTCCGTATAGCCCCAATCATACGGTTCTTTACGGCTAATTAGCTTCATTTCAATCCTCCTTAGTCTTTCGGCTTAAGCATTTTTGAACTCTTGCAACGATATGATCGGCAGTCATCTCAAACCGCTTTTGCAGATAATCAACAGGGCCAACTTCGCCAAAGAGATCCTGCACCCCGACTCGTTCTAAAGGTACCGGGTGGGTCTCGCCAAGAACTTCGGCTACAGCAGAGCCTAGGCCGTTAATAACATTGTGATTTTCGCATGTTACAATAGCCCCCGTCTCCTGAGCACATCTAGCAATAAGTTCGCGATCAATCGGTTTTAGAGTGAAAATATTAACCACTCGCACACTAACCCCTTGTGCCTCTAAAAGTTCGGCAGCTTGCAGTGCTTCAGCAACCATGATTCCACTAGCAATAATGGTTAGATCCTTGCCATCTCGAACCGTCATTCCCTTACCAATGGTAAACTTGGTGCCAGGAGCATAAATTCTCATCGGTTCCTTGCGATTCACCCGTAGATAAACGGGTCCATCGAGATAGGCCACATCTTTTATGAGGGCTTCCATCATAACATTGTCCACTGGCTCAATGACAGTCATGGTGGGGATACCCCGCACAACGCCCAAATCCTCAAGGGGCATATGGGTTCCTCCGTTAAATGCAGCCATGATTCCAGGATCGGTTCCTACGATTTTCACATTTAGCCTAGCGTATGCTACGGACATATAGATCTGGTCTAGGGCACGCCTGGTATTAAAACAAGAGAAGGTGTGGGAAAAAGGTATTTTACCTGTTGCTGCCAAACCGGCTGCAGCCCCTAGCATATTTGCCTCTTGCACTCCCATGTTAATGGCCCGTTTGGGATGGGCTTTCATAAAATGAACCGTCGAGTTGGAGTTCATCAAATCAGCATCAAGGACAACAATATTGTGATCCTCATTGGCCAAGTTGATCAAAGTCTCGATATAGACATCTTTCATAGCTCGATCATCACGAATTAAGGTCACGATCATTTGCCCCCTTCCAAGATTGCGAGGGCTTCAGCCATCTGTTCTTGCGTGAAACGCATATGATGGTTTAATTCGACACCCTCGGCAAAATTGCAGCCCTTACCTTTAACGGTGTGGAGGACGATCACAGAACTCTTACCTTTGGTCGCCTTCGCTTTTTGGATAGCCGTGTAAATCTCTGCGATATCATGTCCATCCACTTCTTGGGCGTGCCAACCAAATTCTGCCCACTTTGCCTTTAGATCACCTAAAGGATTAATATCATCAATATATCCATCGAGCTGTTGCTTGTTGTGATCCACAAAAACAATCAAATTATCTAACTTGGCATTACCGCCAAATAGGACCGCTTCCCAAACCTGCCCTTCTTGGCATTCGCCATCACCTAAAACGATATAGACAGAATTATCCTTGCCATCGAGCCTATGACCTAAGGCCACTCCCAATCCTGTGGAAAAGCCCTGCCCCAAAGAACCAGTTGTCATATCAACGCCGGGTGTTAAATTGCGGTCAGCATGACTAGGGAGCTTTGTGCCTCCTTGGTTCAATGTATAGAGCATTTCTTCGGGGAAATAACCCTTTAGTGCCAAAGTAGCATATAGAGCTGGTCCGGCATGGCCTTTTGACAAAACCAACCAATCTCGATCTGCCCACTTTGGATTCTGTGGATCAATCTTCATTACTTCGCCATAAAGTACGGCCAGAAGCTCCACAATGGACATGGCACCACCCACATGGCCAAATCCCAGATGGGCAAACTCCTTTAGGGTTGCAACCCGGATTTCGCGGGCAAAGTCTTCCAATCTTTTCTCGTCAGACATCTGCAATGTATGCAAATTACTACACCTCACTTTGTAACTTGGGTAAAGTAGAAGCGCCTAAGGGAAATACCGCGTAGGAAAACTCACTTGCCAAGTCTTGGGCAGCTGTTTCCATCGCCTTCTCCCAGCTATCTACTACAGTTAAACCTACCATCTCTTTCTCAGCCATAACACTTGAAGTCACCAGGATGATGGTGATTGTTTCAGCCACTTTGGCGATGGCTGCAGCCTTATGGCCTCCCAGCACAAATTGCTCTTTAAGATCAGCCAGTAGATCCGCAGGCGTTTTTCCTGAGCTCATCCAAGCTTCAAACGTCCCATTTCCGTACCCTTCACCGCACTGGGCCAAAAGAATGAGAACACCACCCGGCTTCACAGCGTTGGCACAATTGTCCAAGGCCTTTTGTGCTTGGTAGAGATCCACATCCTTAGGGTGTCCCCCAGCACTAACAATGGCCAGATCAACCTTTTGCGCGATGCGAACCACACCCTCGCTCATCAAGAGTCCACATAAGTCACGATGAGCTAATGTCACATCACCGGCACGGGCATGGACGATGTTCATGTTCTCGTCTACGATAACATTGAGGATATAGTCAGCGCCCACCATCTGCACAGCCTCTTCAAGATCCTCACGTACAGGATTGCCTACTAACTCTGCGGCAGTGGCTGCTTCTTCTGTCATGTGCGCATGATTGGCGTTTATTGCCGCTTGCGAGGCAACGCCAGGCATCATTGCCTTGGCTCCGCCAGAGAATCCAGCGAAATAGTGGAACTCCACATTCCCCAAACAAATTCGAATATCTGCTTCTACGACGGGCCGAAACAACTCCACCGGCGTCCCCCGCGATGTTGTACCCACCTTTGTTACATCATGGATATCGTGATTTATAACCTGTACACGATGAAAAACCTCATCACCCACTGATTGCCGGAGTTCAGCTTCGCTCATCTTGCGATGTAGTCCTAAGGCAATCACAACGGTAATCTGACTGTCGGGTATGCCAGCTTGATTCAACGCAGCCAGCAAAGGGGGTAATAGGATCGGGTTCGGGCAAGGACGCGTGTGATCGCTGGTAATAATCACAACTTGATCGTTTGGAGCTACCACCTTAGATAGATGGGGAGCGCCAACAGGATGACGAAGGGCCTGGATGACGAGCTCCTCACCTGAACCCGGAACCTGCTCTTTGTGCGGCAAGAAGGTGCCAAGATACGTTCCGGCGGGCACGGTACATGTAAGATTTTGTGACCCATACGGTAGCGTTAACTCTCGCTTCATTATGACTTCCTCCCGTACGCCTTTCTCAGGGCCTTGATCAAGGGCAATTCAACACCCGACAAGAACCGTACCATGGCCCCACCTGCGGTACAAATGTAATCAAACTTGTCTTCTGGATTTGTCACAAATTTATAAGCAGCATTGACACTGTCGCCACCGCCCACCACCGTATAACCGGGAGCCTCTGCCATCGCATTCCAAATGGTATCTGTCCCTAGAGACAAAAGGGGATTCTCATAGGCGCCCATAGGTCCGTTCACAAAGATGGTGCCCGCCTTGGCGATCTCGCTTTTAAAGAGGCCAATGCTCTGGCGCCCAATGTCCGTATACAGTTGATCTTGTGGCAATCTGCTAATATGCGCTTCAGCCCGTGTATCTCCATCTTGATATGCAAAATCCACTGGACACACAAAAGAAGCGCTGTGCTTTTCCAAGAAACCCTCAGCCTGCTTAATGAAACCGTGTAAAGAACGATCTTTAAGAAATTGTTCTTGTACCGTCCCAAACGAGACCCCCTGTGCCATTTGGAACAGGATCCCGGTGACGCCACCAGCTAAAACCTTGTCTGCAGTCCCACTTTCTAAGACCTGGCGCAACATGCCAAAGGCATCTGAAACCTTAAGACCACCGAGCACAAACAACGCTGGCCGCTTAGGATTTTCCAGCACCTTGCTTAAGGCACCAAATTCCGAAATCAATTGCCTTCCTCCTGCCGAAGGTAGCAATTCCTGAAAGGCCACCATAGAAGGAGAATTGCGATGGGCTGCTGCAAAAGCATCGTTTACATAATAATCAGCTAATGGTGCCAGATGGCGAATGAGAAATGTCTCCAGCATCTCGTCTGGCTCAAGCGGAACCACATTTTCAAACGTGGATATCTCTTCACATAGGTAACGCACATTACCGAGCAAAGCGATCTCGCCAGCTTGTAGACTTCTAACAAGCTGTAATGCAGCCGGACCCGCCACATCATCCATGTACTTAACCTCTACGCCCAACCGCTCCGTTAGAAGCTGCGCATGTTCTGTAAGAGGGATCAGATTCTGATAGTCTAGCGTATCACCTTGATGGGCCAAGAGCACAGTTTTAGCACCCTTAGACATTAAATCGCGTATCGTGGGAATGCTCTTGTCAATCCGATTCGTATTTACAATTCTCTTTGTTACCGGATCGATTGGTGAGTTAATATCCACACGCAAAAGTACAGTCCGATTCTTATAATCAAAGTCATCAATCGTATGGATGCCAAGTCCTTCCACCAAGAAAACCTCCTATGCCATGTTCAAGAATTTATTGGTAACTTGCACTGCTTCGAGCCGATCGGTGCTCATTTCCATTACAGCCCGGATCCCATCTACTGTCTCTGGAATAACGACAGCTTCTTGTGGCACATGTAACCCAAAGATGACATGACCCTCAAACACGGTAACGGTCTCTTCGAATATCGCGATGTCGTACATATCACTGTGGGGTCGAGCCAAATCACGTGCATATCTGAAAATGGCTGCATTACCCTGAAAACCATCAGCGATTCTTACTACACGGATACGCGGATGCTCATTGAAATAGCGCAAGACCTCTTCAGTTGTAGTTGATTTTTTGGGCTTGATATTAACTGAGATGAAATGCCCATGGGTGACAGGAGTGTGTACCAAGACACCTGTAGCTTTAATATGAGGCATAATCAGCATCAGATCTGTGGCCTGATGACTCGGGACTGTGTCAACTTTCAAAGCATTGGTTAATCCACGATGATAATCACCGGGATCGGCAACTCTGCGAACGATGGTTAACATAACATTTTCGACACCTAACTCGCGATCGAGACAATCTACGGCACGGATTAGTCCAGTCGTGTTACAAGATGTCAACTTGAGGAATTGCTTGCCAAGACCTTCTTCGTAATTAGCATAGCCATGGAAGAATACATCGGCCACTTCTGTACTTTCTCCGCCTTGGAAAATTGCTTTCTTACCATACTTAGCATAAATTTCTTTGTTCTTGGCTCCAACGCCAGCGCTGGTCGCATCAAGAATCACATCGCATTTTTGCACCAGATCTTCGAGAGTACCCGAAATGGGCACACCTGCGGCTTCTAGCTTTTCACGGTTATCGGGGATAGCCAAATAGAAATCGTAAGGCATGCCCCGTTCTAACAAAGCGCGTACTGGCAAGGTTAGCCCTACATCGGCAACACCTACAAGCTCCATATCATCTTGGAGACTGACACCAGTAGCCAAACGTAATCCAATAACTCCATACCCAACAACGCCAACTTTTACCACTAAAAAAACCTCCTCCTTGATTTGTTGTTTGTCGAACCTGTGTTTTTTGGAACTTTTCGGTTCTTTTAGGTTCATTATTGTTCATATTAGGTCTATTCCACACTGACTTGTGAGTTCCTTCTTATTTTTGGGGTTTGAAAGGTTTAATATTGTGTGTTATGATTCTAGTACCTAGAAAAAGGAGAAATAGAATGAACTCAGTCAAACGAATGACCGAAATTCTGCGTATCATTGATGAAACAGGATCGGCCGAAGTCACCGAACTGGCTGAACAACTACACGTCACAGCGAAGACAATTCGTTTAGACCTTGACAAAATGGCACAGATGGACTTGGTCGAGCGCGTACATGGCGGGGCTATCCTCAAGAAAAATGGCTCTTCTATCTTTCGAGTACAATCACGGCAACAAACCAATGTGAGCGAAAAAGGGAGCATTGCCCAACAAGCCTTATCTCATATAAACGAAAATGACATCCTAATTGTAGACGGTGGTAGCACTACCCTCCCCCTAGTGGAGTCACTTAGTGATCAACGTGTTACTGTCATGACCAATGATCTAATGATTGGATGCGAGGCATTGAAGAAGCCCAATATTGATCTGTTTGTAACAGGGGGGAAGATCAGCAGCCATCGTAGGGAAGGCGTATATACCTTACTGGGGCGTGATGCTGAACAAATGCTGGATAAATACAAGGTGCACAAGCTCTTTCTCGCGGCCACTGCACTAGATCTAGAACAGGGCTTGATGGTCTATTCTGAAGATCTTGCAGAGACAAAAAGAGCCATGATGCGCGCCGCCGAACAGATTATCTGCCTTATAGATTATTCGAAATTCCACAAGCAAGCGTTTACAACCTTCGCTATGTTGGAAGATATCAACATCATTATTACAGACAATCGCATCCCCAAAGAAGATATCCAAGCTCTAGAAAAACACGGGATCACAGTTGAAGTAGCACCCTAAACAGGAAGTAACTGCGGTACCTGTAAGCGGTCAATTAACTCGTCATGTAACTGGCCATTTGTAGCCACGACTTCACCCGAAAAGAGATCCAAAGGTTCTCCGCCTATGGCTGTTACCTTGCCACCTGCTTCTAGCACAATAGCGACACCCGCCGCGATATCCCATGTGCTGATGGGTTTCTCCCAATAACCCTCCAGATAACCGCAGGCTACATAACAAAGATCTAAAGCTCCCGACCCAATTCTCCGCACTCCGTGGGACTCTTTAGTGATGTTCTGAAATCTCATCATGGATTCCTCAGAAACTTTGGCCCTATCACCACTAAAGCCTGTCGAAAAAAGTCCTTCTTGCACCTTTGCGGTTGTAGAGACGTTGATGGCCCTGTTATTCAAGAACGCCCCTTGTCCTTGCATTGCGCTATAGAGTTCTTGTAATTGAGGGTTATAGACAACGCCGGCGAAAGGTTGTCTATTCTTAAGTAGCCCGATCGACACAGAGCAGTGAGGCAAACCATGAACATAGTTTGCTGTCCCATCTAGGGGATCAATGACCCAAGTGAACTCCGAATCTGCTTTGTGAACCCACCCCTGCTCTTCAGCCATAACATTGTAATCCGGATAATATTGCTTAAGCTCCCCAATGATCAATTCCTCTGAGGCTTTATCTGCCTGTGTCACCAAATCAAGTCCGCTTTTATGCGAGATCTGCAGACCAAATCTTCTTTTTTCCAATAACAAGCATCCAGCCTTCCGAGCTATGGCTGCCATGATGCTTATGTGCATATGAATACCCCCCTGCGGCTGTTGTGGAAAATGCAAGGCTAGGCATAGGGATCAAGCGATCCCCATGCCCCACTTGTCTCTATCGAGCATGTAGTAGCCAGAAGTCGAAGAGATCGGCATAGTATTTTATCGTCGTTTGAGCATTCAATGGAAACGTCACTTGTGCCCAAGCAGCGGTTCCGCCAAGCGGATCATCTTCATGCGGAGGGATAGTCGGGTTGGTGGAGAAGTTGCCCATATCCTTCGCCCATGCACTCATTCCATCCTCGTCCAATAGGAAACTGATGAACAGTTTTGCAGCATTCGGGCTATGCGAATTCGCTGTCATAACCAAGAATGTAGGATACAGGTAACCCATTATAGGCTCAAGTCCATAGGCAGCTTCTAGCGCCAGGTTTTTCTCCTCTATTTCGCGGTGTTTACTGATTACATAAAGGCCAATCGGAGGATCTGTCTGCCCGCGAGCCCCAACGGCCTCTGATACATCTGTGTCGCTAGAAAATATGATGGGACGATTGTTTGCAAGCCGCTTAATGAACTCCCAACCAGCATTAGGTGTAGTAAGCTCGATGGGCTCGCCAAAGTGCCGCTCGTATTCTGCTGCCATGAGATCGGCATGCTCAATAATCTCGGCAAACCAAGCTAGATTTGTCGAAGTCAGCTGAGGATCGCGCATCATAAACTTGCCTCTCCACGCAGGAGTTGTTAAATCCCAGATATTCTTGATGGGCAGCTCAGAGTAGACCTCGTTGTTATAGCCAATGATCCGAGGCTGATGCCGATAAACGAGGGGATTGTGATACTCGACAGGGATAAGGTCTACATGTGTCGGTGGAACATAGTTGACCACGTATCCCTGGGGTAGCAGCTGAGCTATAAGGATGGCTGCATCCTCGGTGATAATAACATCCGCTCCTTTAACCCCAGCTTCATGCTCGCGGGCTACACGGTCACTGATCTCCACATCGTTCATTTTTGACCATTCGACCTTAATGCCATACTTTTCCTCGAATAGTTCTGCTGCGATGCCCATCCTACTTGATAGGTCATAAACAGTTAATGAACCCTCTTGCTGGGCGGCGGCAATAATCGCGTCCCAATCTTCTTCTGCAGCTTGAATGACAGACCCAAGAGCCATCATAAGCAAAATAACAGTTAATCCAATTAATGTTCCTTTTCTTGTGTTCTTCACAATCTAGTCACTCCAATATTTTTGATTAGGAAGCCGTTGCCTCCGTAAAACCTACCAAACTGCTTCCTAGGGAGATCCTTTGCCCCGTATCTTCGTCGAACAGCAAAACACGCTCTGGCCTAAAACCCACCGAAACTTGGCTGTCTACAGGTAGGCTATCTGACTCGTAGAGTTTGGCCATCATGGCTAGGTCGCCACGGGTTAAGCGCACAAACGTGTCCGATCCTGTTGGTAAGCTCGAATAGATCGTCATGGCAAAAGAGGCACTAGGATCATCGAGTACTATGTCCTCTGAACGCACTGCCAGGACAACATTTTGTCCATCCGTAATCTGCACGTCGTCCTCTGGGTTTCTCTGCAAACTGAAGACCATGTCGCTTGTACGTACACGCCAAATACCTTGTTCTGCAAAAATGTTCCCATGCAACACATTGATGGGCGGACTACCTACAAAGTTCGCGACGAACAGATTATTCGGGTGTTTGTAAAGTTTCAAAGGATCCTCTAGTTGCTGCAGTCTTCCATCCTTCATAACAGCCACTACGGTAGCCATCGAAATGGCTTCGAGCTGGTCATGGGTAACGTAGAGAATTGTCATGTTTGTCATGGCATGAATTCGTTTTAACTCGGTACGCATATCGAGGCGCAACTTAGCATCGAGATTACTCAAAGGTTCATCCATCAGCAGGCAATCTGGCTGGGGTGCAAGACTACGTGCTAAGGCAACACGCTGCTGTTGCCCCCCACTTAGCTCTGATGGATATCGATGTAGATATTCTTCAAGTTGCATCCAACTCGCCGCTTCACGAACCCTTGTTTCAATTGTCGCCTTATTCATTTTTTCCATTTCAAGCCCAAACGCAATATTCTGGTAAACAGTCATGTGTGGCCACAAAGCATAGCTTTGGAAGATTAGACCCACACCACGTTGATGGGGTCCAACGGAGATTCCCCTCTCCGAGCAATGTATCAACTTGTCGCCAATATAGATCCGACCTGCTGTAGGTTCTTCTAAGCCTGCAACCATCCGCAACGTTGTTGTTTTGCCGCATCCTGAAGGGCCAAGCAAGCAAGTAAAGCTACCATCCTCGATGGTCAAATCTAAATCATCGACAGCAACAACGTCGCCCCAACGCTTCGTAATCTTTTCTAATCTTATGTCTGCCATATTAGCTAACCTCCTAATCCTTCAGATAAGTCACTTCCGGTTATTTTCTGCAAAATAAACTGCATAATTACAATGATTACTACCAACAACAAGACAACCGCATTGGACATATGCAGAAAACCATAATCCGAATACTGAAACGTAAGCGTGGTAAGAAGTTGTGTTCCGGGAGTAGTCAGAATTACCACCATGCTTAGTTCGCGCATTGCTGAGATGAATGGCAGCATGACGGCGCTCAGTAGACCAGAACGCTGTAGAGGAAGAATAAGACGCCTCATACGAGTAAACCAACCTGCCCCGGCAATGATTCCAGCTTCTTCTACTTCATGACCCAGTTGCATCATAGCCGAACTACCTGCTTTAGCCGCGAACGGGAAGTTCTTAGCCATTGTGGCTAAGATAAGGAGCAAAAATGACCCATACAAGCTTGGAATTGGGCCTCTCCGTACCGCGAAGAGGGACAGATAAATGGCACCAAAAGCGATACTGGGAATCAAATACGGTATAAATGATAGTTGATCCAAGACGGTGGAAATGCGTGTTCCGCGCATGCGAACTACGGTGTAGCCGATCAGGATACCAAAGAAACCACACAACGCAGAAGCAGAAATGCCAAGCTTCACACTATTCCACAAGGCAGCCCAGGTAGAAGGATTCCGCAAGATACCCGGCCTTCCATCGACCAATCCCGGCGTAGACTCCCCAATCCAATAATGGAGCGTGAAATTATCCAAACTATAGACACCGGGTACGCGCATGAACGTGTCTGCTGCTAACACAAAGAGGGGTACAACGATGACGCAGAAAAGAAACAACCCCACTGCGATCGTTACTGGAATACGCAGTTTTTTCAATTTAAAAAGTTGCGGCTTAGGTGCTTTACCGGTAATGGTCACGAACGACTTTCGTTTTCCGAGCACCTTATTGCTCAAGAACATCAGCAGTATCGCAAGAAGGATCATGACTATCGCGATCACATAAGCGTCTCCAGGGCTTCCCGTTTGTAAACTCGCATACATCCTGGTAGATAACACGCGATAGTTAATGGGGTTCCCAAGGAAAACAGGCGTACTAAAGGAACCAATTCCACGAGAGATCGTTAAAATAAAAGAAGACAGGATAGCTGGGGCAACGACCGCTAGAATCACACGACGGAAAATGATCGACTGCTTCGCCCCTAAGACCAAGGCAGCCTCTTCTAGTCTAGTATCAAAGTCGCGCAATGCACTACCAACTAACAGATACGTAAATGGATAATAGTGGAGGGCCATACAGATAATAATCGGAACAGGGCCATAGGAAATCCAGTCTGGCAATTGTACTCCAAAGTATTCCAGAATCCCAGCAGACCCTCCAACGGTGCGGTTTTTGAAAATTGTCATCCACGCCAAGGATATAGTCCACGATGGCAAAATAAATGGTACCACTGCGGCACTAGCAAAAAGCTTTTTAAATGGAATATCTGTACGAACAACGACCCAGGCTAAGATACAACCAATGGAAATTGCCAACGCTGACATAGAAAAAGAAATCAAAAGCGTATTAAGCAAGGGTTGATAAAACAGTACTTCACTTATGTTACTGGCAAAGACGCGTTGAAAATAGAAATTTGTAAGTTCTCCTACCTTGCCGCCAAGCACCCTTAAGGTATCTCGGCTGTGTAGTGTCACGCTGGAATGAACCAGGCTGATCAAGGGTACAATAATCAAATATACGAACACTCCGAGCAAGAGAATGCTCAAAAGCATGGGCGGGTTGGCTACCACTCGACGGCCACGATTCCAGGTACGTTCGAGAAGCAAGGGGACTTTCCCCTGATTACATTGCTCTGTTGTGGTTCTCATTTTCTTCGGATACCCCCTTTATCGGACAGGCATAGGGATCAAGCGATCCCTATGCCCTACTTATCTCTATCGAGCATGTAATAACCAGAAGTCGAAGAGATCAGCATAATATTTTATCGTGGTTTGCGCATTCAATGGGAATGTTACTTCTGCCCAAGCAGCGGTTCCACCAAGTGGATCATCTTCGTGCGGAGGGATAGTCGGGTTGGTGGAGAAGTTGCCCATATCCTTCGCCCATGCACTCATTCCTTCCTCTTCCAATAGGAAACTGATGAACAGTTTTGCAGCATTCGGGCTGTGAGAATTCGCAGTCATAACCAAGAAAGCAGGGTATAGGTAACCCAGTGTAGGCTCAAGTCCATACGCTGCTTCCAGCGCGAGGTTTTTTTCCTCTATTTCCCGATGTTTACCGATTACATACAGGCCAATCGGGGGATTTGTCTGCCCGCGAGCTCCAACGGCATCCGAAACATCTGTGTCGCTAGAAAACATGATGGGGCGATTGTTTGCAAGCCGTTTAACGAACTCCCAGCCAGCATTAGGTGTGGTGAGCTCAATGGGCTCACCAAAGTGCCGCTCATACTCTGCTGCCATGAGATCGGCATGTTCAATTATCTCTGCAAACCAAGCTAGATTCGTCGAGGTCAGCTGGGGATCGCGCATCATGAACTTGCCTCTCCATTCAGGAGTTGTCAAATCCCATAGATTTTTAATGGGCGCCTCAGAGTAAACCTCGTTGTTGAAACCAATGATCCGAGGTTGATGCTGATGGACGAGGGGATTTTGATACTCGACAGGGATCACATCTTTGTGTGTAGGTGGAACATAGTTGACCACATATCCCTGTGGCAGTAGTTGAGCCATGAGGATGGCTGCATCCTCGGTGATGATAACGTCCGCTCCCCTAACCCCAGCTTCATGTTCGCGGGCTACACGGTCACTAATCTCCACATCGTTCATTTTTGACCATTCGACCTTAATGCCATACTTCTCCTCAAATAATTCTGCTGCAATACCCATTCTACTTGATGGGTTGTAGACAGTTAACGAGCCCTCTTGCTGCGCGGCAGCAATGATAGCATCCCAATCTTCTTCAGCGGCTTGAATGGCAAACGCTAGGGCCATCACAAGCAAAATAGCAGTCAGTCCAATTAACGTTGCTTTTCGCGTGATCTTCATAATCTAGTCACTCCTTTGTCTTTGATTAAAAGCGAAGCCAAACGTCAGTTTTGAATATCCACCCCCCTAAATAACCTTAGCCTGTAGCCAAATCTGGATCAGCATACTTTTCCTCCAACAATCTATGCACGTCGTCTATTGTTCCACTGAATGGACCTTCTGCTTCCATCTTCAAGCTCGTTACGGCTGCAGCAAACTTCGTGGCTTCCTTCGGCGGCATAGTGAGGCGCCCTACCATATAAGAAGAGATGCAGGTGTCTCCACGCCCACTGCGACCTACTAACTGCTTCGGGAAAAACCCAGCTTCATAATATTGGCCATCCACCAAAACCAGAACACCATTGCGATGGGTAAGAACTACTTCTTCGGGACCATAATCTGCCAAGATTTGCGCTGCTTTGTAAATATCCGTTGTACCAGTGAGCATATGCGCTTCTACAGCATCGGTCTTTAAGACATCAACTTTGGGAAGAATTCTTGCTTTGTCCGCCCAGCTATCATTGACTAGAGTTCCGTTTACAGGGATGCGTAGAAAACCCTGGACATCGAGGGATATGCGCGTCCCTGTTGCGCGCAAGGCGTCCAAAACCTCTTCAGGAACTTCGCCCCGAATGGATGGTCCAATCAAAAAGCACTTCGCAGAAATGCCAGCCACATCCTCTGGTGTGAAAGAAGACGCGGTACTTTGCACGTGAATGAGCCGTTCATCAACATTACTCGTCGGGTATTCTAAGATCAAACAAGTAGACTGTTCTGTATATGTAATGTGGGTTGAGATCCCAAGCTTCTCTAGGGCATCCACCACACGCTGATCCTCCTTGGCTAAGCGTGTCACCGCTCCGACTTTCATACCTAGGCGAGCAGCCATCTGGGCCCCGTAGTTGAAAGCCCCACCATCGACATAGCGTGTTCCTGCCTGTGAGATGATTGTGTCCTTTGTGTAGTGTCCGAGAAAAACAATGTCATATTGTTGCATAATCGAATCCTCCTTGATTATTTTTGGATCATTGTACGTAGATTGTTGAGGCTGGCGGCTAATCCGGTTTTGTGATCAAGAGATTTTGGCCAACGTAACGGATAGAGCTCTAGATTGTATATCCCCTGGTATCCTCCTTCACGCAAAATGGTAAGGCAATCTTTGATGTATCCATCAGTACGAAGCAAAGGTCCATGGGTAACCCCATCTGGGTTTAGATCATGGATATGGGTATGAATCGTGCGTTTCACAAACTCAGGTTCTGGGAAGGGCGGATGATCCTGCTTGATATAATTTATTTGACTATGCCCCATGTCCCAACAAAAGCTCAGCGGTATACTGGGGATTTCGCTCGCTATAGCGAGAAGCTCCGAATAAGTGACACCTACTGGACCGCCTGGTTTATCCCGACAAACCTCTAAGGCTGGAACAAACAATGACTTCCGCTCCGCATGAGCTTCAACTAAGTGGGTCAAATCAACTACTGTCTTAGCTGTGGCCTGCTCTTGATTGAGCGGTTCTCTCACGTGATGGCCATGAACTGCAACGGGTATAGATTCGGTAATGCGATGTGCGGCTAACGCTTTTTCCGCTGCTTCGAACAAAACCGGTATCTCCCCAGGGTTTGCATCCATGGGTAGCCAACCATGTAGTGTTACTTGATGACCTGCACCAATAACTACATCAATTGCCTGTCTAATGAGCTCTGGATCGGTGCTATTGGTAAGTTTATTAATCTCAACAGAACGGACTCCATGATCGCCCAAAAAGGCCAAACACGTGGATGCGCTAGGAAACATTTTTGTCCACAACAAATCTGATGGACAGGTTGCATTATCAATGAGATAATCAAGGGGTAAAGTGATACCAATCTTCATATATACCACGCCTTTTTAGCTGTATTTTTACATTCTCAAATATACTGTTCTCCGGAAACGAAATAATCCCTCCCTTTTTTGGATATATTTTTTCTTTTTGCAAATACCACGGTCTCTTTTTAAACAAATTTTTGCTAGAAAGAGCTTGGTTAGAGCCATTTTTTTAACACCTTAATACGTTCTCCCTTTAAAAGAGGATTTTTTCCTCCAAATGGCTAATATAGGGGTTATGATTACCACAATCGACAAATTCAACAGAAAGGAGATAGCAGATGGCTATCGAAAAAAGCCGCGGCGAGGTATTGACGACAATCCGGGAGACTTTGCACGAGTTGAGCAAGAGTGAGCTCACTGTAGCTAATTACTTGCTGGAGAACCCTTACAACATTAGCTTGCTCTCCATCTCTGATTTGGCAAGCAGTGCCGGAGTAAGCGAAACAACGGTGGTAAGGTTTACAAAGAAGTTGAAGTTTAAAGGGTTCTTAGACTTCAAACGATCTTTCTTGGAGGATATGTTGATACCACCAAGCGAGGAGGTTCTGCCAGTCTATGAAGAGATTTCCTTGAGTGACCAGCCCGCTGCAGTCATGGGCAAACTCTTTGCTCTCCATCAGCGCACGTTAGAATCAACCATGGCTACCGTCGACAAAGAAATTCTAACCGAAGCCGCCAAAAAAATTGCCAACGCCAAAAATGTAGAAATTCATGGGCACGGTGGCTCTGGGTATATTGCTCAAAGTGCACTATTTCAGTTCCTGCGTTCAGGAATTCGCTGTTCAGCGTGGGTGGACGAAACCACCCAAGAGTCTTCGATAAAATTGCTAGGCGAACAGGATGTAGTTGTGGCTATATCACACACTGGCTTAACAGAGACCATTGTACGCACCGTGCAAATGGCGCGGGCACGTGATGTTACCACAATTGCCATTACAAACTACCCTAATCATCCCCTAGCCCTAGAATGCGATTTGCCCCTCATTACGGCAGTTGTAGAGACCCCCATCGGGGCGGAGGCTGGCGCTAGCAGGGTAGCCCAGCTCGCAGTCTTAGACACTTTAGTAGTCTCAGTCGCCCTCTTGCGAAAGCAATCAACTGCGATTTTTTAGCAGAAAGCGCTAATGCTCAAAGCTAGAGTACTAGCGCTTTCTTTGCATGATCCTAGAAACTAGGATGTTCAAGCACAAACTCGTCTAGTATAGAACCGTCCAACGCTTTAGCGGTTCCCTTTATCTGAGAACCCTCCACACTATAAAGCACATACATGGAGACGTTCTCAATAGCCACATCTGTCCACCACTCCTGGCCCACCGCATACAATTTCTCTCCCACGGGTCCATGTGTTATATACATAACCCCTTCTGCATCAACGCGACCATCTTTGACGGGCAAGCTTCTCTCGTAGCAATGATTGTGCCCTGCCAAGTATAGATTTACGCCGTGTTCGTCAAAAATGCTGGCCCAATGGGCGATTAAGTAATCAGACGATCCATGATTTAGTCCAGCTGAATACAGAGGGATATGGCCCATGGCGATAGTCCAGGGATTATTGTTAGCTTGTAGATCCTCCTGGATCCAAGGAACTTGCTCCACGGCAAGCGGCTCGCTTGCTGCCATTAAAAACACGAGATGAACGGTACCGTAATCAAGTGAAAACCATCTTTCATTGCCTGGATAAGCAAATTGCTCCCAATAGGTCGTTTGGTTTCCTTCATGGTTGCCATGCACTGATATGAAAGGCATTTCACTTAACAGTCCTTCACCAGCAGAAAACCAGATATCCCACTCGACTTGGTTGCCTGTGTCAGTGAAATCGCCAAGTCCAAGAACAAAATCCACATTCTCTTCCTTGATCGCTTCTAGTACTTTCTTCTGATTATCATGATGTCCGTGAGTGTCAGTTATGACTGCAATTCTAAAGGGTGTATCATCTCCTTCAGGAATACCGGTCTTAAATGTATAATTCTCACTCTGCCAGGGCTCCGAAGTTCCTACCCGATAATGGTATATCGTGTTGGGCTCCAGCCCAGTTAGCTCCGCGGTATGCCAGTACACATCTGTTCGTCCATACCTATAGCTGTGGACTTCGCTTTCTACGGAATATGCATATTCGGGGCTTGTTCCGTATTCTACAACACCTTCTGTATCTGGCCCAGAGCGCCACATAAGAGTCATGGTCGTGGCTGGATCCTTTTGCCAACTCAGGTGCAGTCCTCTTGGGATATCCTGCGCGAAAACAAGGGACAATTGAAGTAGCAAGGTTAAGATAACTATACCACCAATTGTAAACAGCTTTTTGTGCCTGTTAATTCTCATTAGACTTTCCCCCTTCGTTCTTAGACCTTACCTAAAAGGCCCTCTGTTCCACCACAAATTCATCAACAATGCTGCCATCTACACGTTTGGCAGTAACCTTGATTTGCATACTATCAACACTGTAAATAGAGTACATAGAGGTGTCTGGCTCAAGAACCCTAGACCACCATTCTTCTTCTACTGAATAGAATTTGTCTCCCGCTGGGCCATGTACGATGTGGACGATCCCATCACTATCAACAGCACCATCTTTGATGGGCCAAGTTCTCTCATAGCAATGGTTATGGCCGGAAAAATACAGATCTACACCATATTCTTCCATAATGTCTAGCCATAAGTCCCTTAAGAACTGATACTCTGGCTTTCTCGTTACCGCCGAATACATGGGATGGTGTCCCATAGCCAGGGTCCAGGTACTGTCGTTCTTCTGAAGATCATTTAACAGCCAAGGTCTTTGCTCCGCTGCTTCGGATTGGATGTTTGAATTCAGAAATACAAAATGGGTGTTGCCATAATCCATGGAATACCAGCGTTCATTGCCGGGCAAGGCAAACTGTTCCCAATACGTTATTTGATCTCCCTCGTGATTTCCGAGCACTGACATTAAAGGTAGCTCACTTAAGACCCCCTCGCCTGTGCCAAACCAGACATCCCACTCTTGCTGGTTTCCTGTGTCTGTAAAGTCTCCCAGGTAGAGAATAAAGTCTACATTCTCCTCTTTAACCTTGGCAAACACTTCCCTTTGGATGTCATAACCACCTTGAGCATCACTCATGACAGCAAACGTGAAGGGTGTGGCGTCCCCTTTAATAATGGCGGTTTTAAACGTATACTCCTCACTCTCCCACGGCTCCGTGGTTCTTAAGCGGTAGTGGTACGTTGTATTAGGCTCAAGCCCAGTAATCTCTGCAGTATGCCAGTAAACTTCTGTTCTTCCGTAGCGGTAGTTGTGGGTTGTGCTCCCTACAGAATGAGCATAAGTCGCATCTCTACCATATTCCACAATTCCTTCAGCTCCTGGTTCAGAACGCCACATTAAGGTCATGGTGGTGGCAGGATCTCCCTGCCAGGACAAATGAATTGCCCTTGGGAAGCTTTGTGCAGAAACAGTGGTAAATTGGGCTAGCAAAATCAGAAGCAACAGAGTACAGGGGATACGTAGCTTTTTCATCACTCCACGAGTATTCATGTTCTTCCCCTCCTTGTTGAAGATATTGTCAATAGGTCAAATTAACGAAGCTTTAATTCAAACTCATCCAGTATGGAGTCATCCAATGTCCCTTTGGCAATACCATGAATGACCGAACCTTCCACTGTAAAAACCATATAACATGGCTCGCCTTCAGCCTGGGCTGTTAACCAGGTTCTGACTGCAGGATAAAACTCATCTCCAGTACTACTAGTTGTGATGTACGTGATTCCCTTCTCGTCTATCTCTCCCCCCTTAAGGGGAAATGTCCTTTCATAGCTATGTTCATGGCCATTTAAGTAGAGGGCTACGCCATATTCTTCAAATAGGTCAACCCAATTGTCGACGATGTACTGTTCAGGCCCATTTTGAGAACCTGAACCAAAGGCTGGCTTATGCGCCATGGCAATAACCCATGGGTTATCGTTTTCTTTCAGATCGTTGAGTAGCCAAGGCCGCTGTTCTATAACCTCATCCTCTAACATAGTTGACAAGAATAGAAAATGGACATTGCCGTAATCGAGGGAAAACCATCTTTCATTTCCAGGAAAGGCAAATTGGTCCAAGTAATTAGGTCCATCAACATTGCCGCGCACTGACATCAACGGTACATCAGTAAAAATCGTTGCGCCGCTTTCTAGCCACAGGTCGTATTCTTCTTGACTACTCGATCGAGTGAAATCTCCCAGATAGAGCAGTACGTCCGCGTTCTCTGCTTTTATCTTAGGAGCTGCTTGTTGAAAGGCCTCGTAGCCGCCTTGGACATCACTAAAAATGACAAATTTGAAAGAAGTCTCCTCACCTTTGGCGGGAGCGGTTTTGAAACTGTACTCTTCACTTTCCCACGGTTCTGAGGTTTTCAGCCGGTAACGATAGGTGCTATTAGGCTCTAGATCAGTGATCTCAGCGATCTGCCAGCAGACCTGGGTTCTACCAAACCGGTAACGAAACGGTTCGCTTTGTACAGATTGTGCAAAGTCTTCTCCATATTCAACAATGCCCTCCGCTTCTGGCTCAGAGCGCCACATGATGGTCATTGTACTGGCTGGTTCGTTTTGCCAACTAAGGTGAATCAAGCGCGGAAAATCCTCTGCAGCAACAACTGTAAAGGAGAAAAACAACGTTAAGGCAAGTAAAGCAGCTACCACAATGAGTCTTTTCTTCCCCTGGCCCCTCCTCATCTCATCATTCCTCCCGTATCAGATTCTTAATGAGGCAGGTGGGTGAAAGCCGAGTTTCACCCACGCCTGCATGAGCGTCTACAGCTCGATTATCCTATCTTAGTCGACATAGTTGTCCAGTGCTGGGTTGTAGATCTCAATCGAACTCTGCGCCTCGCCAGTCATGTTTCTACCGCAGGCAACATAAATTTCTCCCTCATACACTGTAATTCCGCTACCATATCTCGTGACCAGATTATAGGACTCCATCTCACGCCATTCGTTCACTGCTGGATCCAGTTCAAAGATATAGTAACCACCTTCGCCTTTGCCGGTCATGACATACATCTTACCATCAACTACTGCCGCTCTAGGATGCTCCCATGGATACGGCAAGTCTGGGCCTTGCGACCAAGAATCGTTGATCGTGTCGTATATCATTACGTTAGCAGTCATCGAGTCGTCTATGTTTCCGCCTTGTCCGCCAAGCAAGTAAATATCGGTTCCTAAAGCAACCACAAAGGTATCTTGACGAGGTAGAGGACAATCAGTGCCTCTTTCCCAGCGATTGGTTTTGGTGTTATAGATGTCTACATGGGCTGCATACTCGAAACCTTCATTTGCTAGGTCGTCATCTTCTCCACCGACCATATAGATCTTTTCACCAATAACGGCTGCTCCTGCATCACTATGCCCCTGGGAGGCTTGGCCTGGAAGAACCTCCCAATCGCCATCTTCAATATCGAAGAGATAGACTTTTTTATTGGTTCCAGTTTCGTTTTCGCCACCTAGGCAAAATATGTTGCCATTGACAACAACAACAGCACTGTTTTCACCAGCTGGCGGCCAAGACTCCACTCCATATTCGGCCCATTCGCCAGTCTTGAAGTTGTAGTATTCGGTTGGCGTTGGTTCTTCCCAATCCTCACCACCAAATATAAATAGTGTATCGTCTACAACAACTGTCCAAGCTTTGTACCGACCATGCTTGGCCTCAAGTCCCATTCTGATTGCCGCTCCTTGGGCAACAACAACGCTACCAGCCAATAAAACCAAAACCAACGATAATACTAACGCAACTTTTAGAGTCCCTTTCAACTTATTACCTCCTTTTGATTTTCCTGTTTGCCTCATGCGCTAAACAACATACTAAGCAGACGATACCCCCTTTCGCTTCAATGACTATCTTAGGTATAGAAACCGAAAATCGGACAATTTCGTATCATACACAATCGCGGTCGTCTCTTCGTGGTGTAACAGAGGCGTTTTCCTCCTTTACCAACTCGGGTTGTGCGAAATCCGAACGAGCGTGCTAGCATTTTGCACTTTATCTTCATTGTTCTCCGACGGAGAAATAAATCCTCCTTTTATATAAATATTTTTTCCATTTTGGACATAAGCCGCCTCTGTTCCTTAAGAATGCCCACGATCAGGCCTATATACTAGCATATTTTTACTTTATTTTAAAACTTTCACGGAAAAAGGAGGATTATTTCCTCCCAGCAGCTAATATAGTTCCTTTACAAAGGGGAATAACAACACCAGGGAACGTGGAGGAGTCAACAGATGGCTATAGCAAAGAACCAAGGGAATGTTCTTACAACGATACGGGATTCTATGGGAGCAATGAGCAAAAGTGAGCGGAAAGTAGCCAATTTTTTGTTGGAGAATCCTTACAATATTAGCCTGCTCTCCATCTCTGATTTGGCCAGCAATGCTGGGGTCAGCGAGACTACTGTGGTGCGCTTTACGAAGAAACTACATTTTAAGGGTTTCACAGACTTTAAGCGGGCTTTTCTCAGAAATATGCTGATACCCCCAAGCGAGGATATGCCTGTATATGAAGAGATCTCCCTGAGCGACCAGCCAGAAACTGTAATGAACAAACTCTTTGCCCTCCACCAACGTACCTTCGAATCCACAATTGTCTCCATGGATAAGCATCTCCTTATAGAAGCAGCCACGAAAATCGCCAATGCTAGAAGTGTAGATTTCTATGGTCACGGTGGTTCAGGCTATATTGCTCAAAGCGCTTTGTTTCGCTTCTTGCGCTCAGGGGTGCGTTGTTCGGCATGGGTCGATGAAACCACGCAGGATTCATCCACAAAACTGCTGGGGGAACAGGATGTTGTTGTTGCCATCTCACACACTGGCCTTACAGAGACCATCATCCGTACCGTCCGGGGAGCACGGGCGCGTGGCGTTACAACAATTGCCATTACAAACTATCCCGAGAGTCCCTTGGCAGAAGAATGCGATCTGCCCCTCATCACCAGGGTTCCCAAAACCCCAATCGGGGCTGAAGCTGGTGCGAGCAGGATAGCCCAACTGGCTATCTTGGACACCCTGGTTATCTTGGTAACGCTGCTCAAGTCATAGACACACAAAAAAGACCACCTTAGGAACAAGGTGGCCTAGATAATGCTACATATTCGAATTTGTTGATGGAAACAAGGTGTTCGAGCTTACATTAACCTGCGTTCTTCTGTTGTGAGATCATCTGATGAAATATAGTCGTTAACAGGCTCTGCATCGAACAACGAAGCATCACCAGCGTAGGCCGCAACCGCCGTTGCTACAACTCCATAGGCCGCGTGAGCAAACATATAAGAGAGGTTACTGGCAGCATCTTTTGGGGCTACCTTGTTACTGGGAAAAGCACTTAATGCAGCCGTTATGGCTGAACCAATGGCAACCCCCGAAACTATGCCTTTCGGGATGACGTGGTCTCTCCCCGTCTTAGAGAGCAAATAGACGATGGCGATACCACCCACAGATGACATGCCAAAGTCAAATAGTCCCCCCAAGAGCTGTCCTTTCGGGTTAGTAGCGGGGATCTTTTCGAAACCCAGACGCCAGAGGCAGTCTCTCTATACGATCTTTGTGATATCTTGCTTCTCAAGGACACCTCATCAATTGCGGTTTTAGCCACATTTCCAGCGAATCCTGCAAGAAGTCCTAATACGATCCGATCTTTAATTTTCATACAGATGCTCCTCTGAGAGAATTCATGTTCGTTATATCCTACCCTTCTGTCCAATTATGTACTGCGCGGTGCGCAAAGCTATGGCCATCACCGTTTCTGTGGGATTGGCCCCACCTGATGTCACAAACACACTGGCATCGCAGATAAAGAGATTGGGAATATCGTGGCTTTGGCAAAACTCATTCACAACGGATTTAGCGGGATCATCTCCCATGCGACATCCGCCCATCAAATGGGCCGAATCAGGCACCACGAAAGCACGCCTTCCTCCTGCTGCTTCTAGAATCGCATTACATGTCTCAATTGCATGGGCAATCAGTAAACGATCATTTTCTCCATAGCCAAAGCTCACCTGGGCCCGGGGAATACCGTATTCATCCTTCTCGTCACTGAGGGTAACGGCGTTTGTCAAAGCGGGTAGCACTTCACCAACGACAGTGATGCGCGCGTAATAGTTCCATTCGAGCATAATCTCCCGTAGTTCCTTTCCCCATAATCCTGCGTTTGTCGCAGCTAGAGAAGCCATAGCTAAAGGACGGCTTCCATGGGCATTAAGGGAATAGCCTCGCACAAAGCCTCTCTCTTGATCGGTTTCATAGAAATCTTGGCTCACTGCCATGACGGGGGTTCCTTTGTAGAGCCGGATTTCTCTATCGAACTTTCCGTATACATCATGGCCGCTGTGAGGCATAATATACTTTCCCACCAAACCACTTCGATTTGCTAGACCATCGGGAAATTGGGAGCATGCAGAATTTAGCAGCAACCGTGGCGTTTCCACCACGAAAGCAGAGACAATGACTATCTTTGCCTTTTGCGCATAGCTCTTGCCGTCATGGCTGAATTCTACACCGGTCGCATAGCCCTGTTTGTTGACTACGATACGAGTAACCATAGAATCACTAAGCACCTCTGCCCCCGCCTCTATGGCCTGTGGAATGTAGTGAATTAGCGTGGAGAACTTAGCATTTGGCAAGCAACCCTGATTACAAAATCCCCGATTAATACAAGGCGGACGTCCGTTAAAGGGGGCCGAAAGAATAGCCAAGGGCGCCACTGAACTTGTAATGCCCAGGGCTGCACAGCCTTTGCGGAAGATCTGTGAGTCGCCACTGATAGGCTCACGCTCTGGATACGGATAGGAACCGCGAAAGGCACCCCAGGGAAACTCTTTAGGTCCACTTACTTTGATATCTTGTTCTATCTTGGCATAATAAGGGGCCAAATCTTCATAGCTAATGGGCCAATCGTCAGCAACACCGTCTAAAGTACGAACCCGAAAGTCACTTTCATGGAAGCGGTAAAACACCCCGGTAAAATGTACGGTACCCCCACCTACCCCGCGGCCCGAGTTATTTGAACCGAATTGGAGCGCATCTTGGCCCGTTGTAAAACGCGTATCATTCCAGGCTAATGTGCGAGAATAGAGTTCATCGCTGGCAAAATCGTTCTGGGGATCCCAAAAGGGGCCCGCTTCGATTCCGACAACGTCCAAACCCGCTTTGGCCAACGCATTAAGGAGTACCCCTCCCGCAGCCCCCAGGCCAACCACGACCACGTCTACCTCTTGCTTTTCAAATCTCCGTTCCATCATCAACCACCTCCTCCCTCGTAGGCTCCCATGGATCCGTAATTCCAAGCTCTACGCGCACGTAACCCCTGGGATAAGCTGGCCCTCCATACCCTATCTCTGACCAAACCCATGGATGGGAATAATAAGCCTCAATCGTCAAACCAAGAAGTTTTTTGAACAGCTCCTTCTGTAGTGTCGTGTCCCAGTCTTTGATCTCCTCTAGATGGCCTAGTTGGAGCGAGCTGATCATAGTAAGCTGCTGCTTTGCCTCCAACTTCAAAAATTCCCTAGAGTAGCTACCCTTCGCCCAGGTGTTCAAAGCCTTTAGACCACCACGAATCAACACTTTTTGGGGTGGAATACCAGGTTTACGCTGCGATTCCCCGAAGGGCTTGGCGAGTTGTTCATCTACATGGGCCACAACCCAATTCAAAATCTCTTCCCTATGGTCATGGGCCACGTGGGCTGCAATGATCTTGATCATCTGTTGCTCCCACCTAGTTAGTAGCTTTATATCAAAAGGCCCGAGCCGTTTGTTTACTACTTCTCGAGTGTGAGCATCCCACTCATCTTGCAGGGCAAGCACATCATAACTAGGATACAGCCCTCTATTATCTCCGCCCATAGCATCAACTCCAATACGCTGCTAAAAGTACCAACACACTCGTAGCAGAAATCAGAAACGGCAGCACCACAGGGGGACCCACTAGAAAGTTGTTAAAGCGATAGCCATCTACCCGTTGCCCTACCCCACGCAGATGCAAGTAGGTTCCATAGAGCCCGCCTAAAGCTTCAGCTAGGCACAGCACGATGAATGCGGTCCGAATCCATTCTAGATTCCAGAAGCTCAGAAGAAGTGCGCCAAAAGCTACGATGGGAAGAGTTATAACGGGAACCCATTGCGCCCACTGCCTGAAGTTTTGCCGATAATGCAAGAGTGTCACTTGCAGAAAGAGCAACAAGAACGCAAAGAACGCAAACACAATCACCACTCGCCCCAAGGGCCATCCATCCCAACCCATTTCATCACCCTCACCGGTTATATCGGTCTTTCTTGACCATTTTTCCCTTTTATGGCGCGAAAAAACCCCCTTTGCGGGGGTTTGGGTTGGAGTGGAATTGCCTTCGCTAGAGTATCAATATGCTTCTTGAGCTAGTCGCCCATTGCTCTACTACTGTAATTTCTAACACTCTTTAG
>LSQX01078556.1_pt2 | contig 29752 bp, 24 predicted proteins | sample 654561 | NCBI WGS metagenome assembly LSQX01 (sample SAMN04489861, study PRJNA283612) | anaerobic digester metagenome | isolation source: 4 biogas reactors fed with cattle manure at either 37C or 55C with and... | place: Denmark: Kongens Lyngby | collected 2014 | reverse complement strand
GCCGCATTGAAAACCCGGGCTCCGTCCATGTGGAGCTTCAAGCCCCGCTGGTGAACGGTTTCTGCCAAGGCCTGTATCTCACTGGGCTCCATCACCCGGCCTCCAGACATGTTATGAGTGTTTTCGATGCAGACTAAGCTGGCAGGCGCGAAGTGGAGGTCTGTTCCCCGCAGTGCAGCAATGATCTGCTCAGGCCTGATAGTCCCGTTACTATCATCAACAGTCCGGGCCATTAATCCCCCGAGCCTGGCTAGGCCGCCTACTTCATAGCCATATATGTGGCTGTTGAGCCCTAAGATAACTTCATCACCGGGCTGTGTATGCGTAAGGTAAGCGATTGTGTTGCCTTGGGTACCGGATACTACGAACAAAGCGCTCTCTTTCCCGACCTTGGCGGCAGCCATTTCTTCAAGGTGCTTGACAGTGGGATCTTCCTGGTAAACATCATCACCCACCGGTGCATTAGCCATGGCCTCCCGCATCTTCTTGGTGGGCTGAGTGACTGTATCACTGCGCAAATCGATGATTCCATCAGCCGGTTTACCGTTAATGTAATAGTCCTTCATCGGTTCTACTCCCCTCGTGTATTACCGGTGCTTGCTTACCCTTAGATAATACCACGATATCGGCTGTAACAGCTAGATGATCCGAAGCTTGAGAATCTATGACTTTATAGCCTACCGGCAGCAAACCCTCATCCAGCCAGATATAATCGATGCGGGGAAGCTCCTGCTCCAAGGAAGCATCGACGTAGAATGTCCCCCTGCCGTCCCCGGCCAGTTCCCCTACATCCTGCAGGCGGTTGGCCATGGCCTGGATCTCCGGCGAACCCGGCAAAGCATTAAAATCCCCCAGCACAATAGAGGGGATCCTGCTGCTCTCCACGGCTTCCAACAGGGTTTCGACCTGGTTCTGCCGATCTCTATGGGAAAGGCCCAAGTGGGTGGACCACACTTCTACCTGGCCGTAGGGAGTAGCAACCACCGCCCTGAGGGCTGTCCGGGGTTCGCTGCCCCATGATGTCGGCAGCCGGAGGATATCAGACTCGATGATGGGATAGCGGCTCAAGATCATGTTGCCGTAATAGCCGGTGCCCATTCCAGGCAGCAAATGGCGAACCCTTATGGACTCGCCATAAACATACTCCATGCCTAGATAGGCTGCCAAAAGCCTTGCCTGATCCTGGTAAGCTGAGCGCTGGCCGAAATTCCGGTCAACCTCCTGCAGCCCGATTATATCAGCCTGAGCTTCCCGGATAACGGCAGCCGCCTGCTCCAAGTCAAGCTCGCCGGATATGCCGGTGCCGTGATGGATATTATAGCTCATCACCCGAAGCCCCACTGCCTCCCCTTTACTTTCCCTTTGAGGATTGGAGATATCAAGTTCATCGATGAAGGGCTCCCCGCGCCTAGTCAGTTCCACATCACCCCTGCCGGCAGGCAGAGCTGCCGTAGGCACCGCCAGGCCCCAGGGACTAGCCATGGACACGATTCCGATGGTAAGTAAGGCTGTAAGTAAGGCCAGGAGCAATAGTCTGAGCAACAGGTATGTCCTTTCCGCTAGAGTATACATGACAGCTTCTTGACTTTGGGGGCCAATCCTGCCAGCGGGCATCCTGGCAAAATCTCGAAGTCAAGCCCCATCATAAGCCCCGGTCAGGTGCAAGTTCCAATCAGCTGCCTGTACAGACACCCAAGGCGCAGCTCTACCTTTCAACTGGAATTGCCAAATACTCCGTGCCCAGCTCATTTATGACAGCCTGGCCGCCGGTCAGCTCCGTAAATGTCTCTCTTACCCGCAGATCCTCACCTGGCGGGGCCAGCACCTTAAAGCACACCTGTGCCCCGTATTCAATATCATCCAGACGCCAAGGAGACTGCATCACCACATTCTGGAGCTTGCCGGAAAAGGTGTAGTCCACACTGATCTCAAACCGGGTGTGAAGTACCATCTTGACGACCCCTGCTGCCAAGACGCCGATTTTCGCCCCTTCAGTATATGCCCTGACCAAGCCTCCCGCCCCCAGAAGCGTCCCGCCGAAGTACCGGGTGACTACCACAACTACGTTCCGCAAGTCCATCTGCTTGATGACTTCCAGCACCGGCATCCCCGCTGTCCCGCTGGGCTCGCCGTCATCGCTGAACCGCTGCAGCTGGTTGTGCTCCCCAATTTGATAGGCATAGACATTATGGGTAGCCTGTTTATGCTCATCCTTCACTTTCTCGATAAAGGCCAGAGCCTCCCCTTCATCAGCAGCCGGGGCTGCCGCTCCGATAAACTTGGAGCGTTTAATCACCACCATGTCCTGGCCGGTGCCTCCGAGAGTCAAGTATTCTTCTAACATGTCATCCCTCCTTGCATGAAAGGGAATTGCTCCCTGATGTGGAAACTGTTATCGAATGGAATATCTTCATATGCGAGGGAGTGAAAGTTCCGTGTCCATCCAAGCAAACTGGCAGAAACTCTACGAAGCAGCTCTCGACAAGAGCCTTCCAGCTTTAGAGACTATACCCGGCGTCATCCTCGGTTTTCATTCCACCATCGACGGTTTGAAGCGGGTTGTCCCTGAAGAGATAGAAAAGATCCTCAGCCAAGATCCGGCGCTGGCCGAGGAAGTCAGCCGCCGCCTAGGCTCACTCCCTGCGGAGATCCGTACACCAGCCGATCTTCTCGTTGGCTTAGCCAGTTCCCTGCAGAGGGGCAAAGCCCTGCAGCTGATGATTAGAGAAGAATCCGTGTATCAGTGGGTTATGGAACATCTGGGATATGACCAGATCCGCATGGGAGGCACATCGGGCAATATGGCCAATTTCATGGCCCCGCTGCCCCTGCCCCGCATCCTCGTCTACTCCAACCCTCTCACCAGAGAACAAGCAGAGCTTTTTGTTGACAATCAGAACCTGTATGTAATCAACCAAGAGGGAGAACTGCAGCATCCTCACCAGGCCTGGCAGGGAGAAGGCATTTACGCCATCCACTGGATCTTCGAGTATCCCAAGGGGCTGAAGCTCAAAGTCGGAGATCAGGTGCTGGAAAGCCCCCGGGCTAACAGGTTTATCGCGGCCTGGAACCCAATCAACAACAAGCTGCAGATCGAGTCCAACTTCCAGAAGTGCCTTCCCAGGCTCCTTCCCAGCTTCAGCCACTTTGTTGTGTCGGGCTTTCATATTCTTTCAGAAACATATCCCGATGGCACCACATGGCTGGATTACCTCAGGCCGGTGGCCCGCTTCCTCCGGGAGCTCAAGAAAGACCACTCTCACCTGCGGTTCCACTATGAATTTGCCTCTATTGCCAGTGCCGCTATCCGTAAGGGCATTGTCGATTACATCCTCCCCACCGTTGACAGCTTGGGGTTAAACGAGGTGGAACTGTGTGCGATCCTCAGGGATAGAGGCGAAGATGAGCTGGCCCATAATGTAGAGAACCGCACATCGTTAGTGGCGGTGCTCCGGGCGCTGGAGCGCCTAGCCGATTCCACAGGGCTTCGCCGCATCCAGCTCCATGACCTAGGCTATTACCTCACATTGGTTGACGCAGACTATGCCAGCGGTGAGGAGACCCGAGATGCCATGCTCTTTGCTGGAACCTTAGCGGCCAGCCGTTCCACCATAGGCAGAGTGGGCACTCCAGATGAGATCAGACAAGGGTTGGACGTGCCGTTAGCTGAGCAGCTCTTCCCCCTCATGGCGGAACTGGCCCAGGAGCTGGAAGAGGAAGAGTTTACAAAGACCGGTATCGCCACCAAGAACGGCCGCAGGATAATTCTGGTGCCGACTAAGATAGTAGCTAAACCGGTTTTGACAGTGGGCTTAGGAGACTTGATTTCATCATCCAGCTTCATCCTCGGATAAGATGCGCCAAAGGGGGTGCGGTTCAAACCGGCACCCCCTTTCTCATAATCAGCAGCTGTTATTGACTAGATATGCCTTACTCGCCGGCCTGCCGGTGAAGCCCGGTATGTCCTTGGCCTTTGGCGGCTGCCTCCATTTACCTGACGCATCTCTCTGATCCTCCCCAAGATCCTGCGGTTCCCCCGGCTGCCATCCTTCATCTGCCGGGCAGCATATTCGAGAAAATCCCGCACCATGGTCTGGTAAGGAGAATCGTCCAGAGCCTTGCCCAGCCGGCGGAGATGGGGAATGGCCCGGGCGTCGCCGGTCTGGATGAGGCTCCTGGCTACTACCAGCTGCTCCTCCCAGGTATTCACTTTATCCAGGAGCTTAACCAAAACCGGGTAAGCCTCGGCGGGCTGCACCCGGCTGAGAAACTCTGTCACTGCCAAGGATTCATCTACACTCAGGTGCTTCTCCCTTAGTTTGGCTAGCGCCGCCTCCACCGCCTGGTCTTTACGGTCAAAGAGGAATTCCTGCACCTGGTGATGCACAGTCCCACCGGGGTGGATGCGGCAGAGAAGGCCAATCAAGGCAGGTACAGTCTCTGGATACTGCAGCTCACCTAAAAGCTCCAGGACATTGGTCAAGACCCACCGGCTGCCGATAGTGCCTTCCCCTTCTTCAAACAGCTCTTCGGTCTCCAGCACCGCCAGCAGGACATCCTTTATGGAGTCTCCAGCATCTCTTAACCGATGGGCAATCTCTCTGTCCAAGGAACCGCCGGCAAACAGCTCCAATAAGTCGTCATCAACATCTCCCCGGCGGAGGATACTGGGGGTGTCGGTGGGCATCATGGGATAACGGAGATTGCGGAATGCCTTAAGATCCACCACTGGTTTGCCGGTGTCTGGACGCCACTTCTGCCGCTCCCGATCCGCGGCATCCACCGGAAAAGAGAAGTGGCTGGCAGACGCGAAATTCTGAACTACTCCCAAAACGCCTCTCAGCCACATCTGCAGCCGAGGCTTGGCGATTAACAGCCACACCGGCCTGATGGCCGCTCCCCGCAGGCTCATTGCTCCCACTTGGCCCATCAGCTCTGCAGCTCGGCCGCAGTTCTTTTCCACAAGGGTGTGGGCCTGGCGCAGCAGCTGATCGGGGTTTTCATCCAGGCTGTAGCGGTTGTCCCGGTACGCCTCGAACATGTGCCGGAAAACGAGAAACCGCTGGCTCAGCACCCAGCCGCTGGTCTGCAGAAATGTCTCAATCAGGGCAGCCACATCCATAGTTACATCATCAGCCCGCAGCCGCTCTTCTAGGCTGCAGATGATTTTCTCAATCCTGTCAAAGGCCGCAGACGACTCCTCCGGTGCTTCCAAAGCAGCCCAAAACATGGCAAAACTCATCAGCATCTCTATGGAACTGGCATACCCAGCTAAGATCAAGCCCTTATCGTAAAAATACATGGAATCCCGCAGATCCAAGCACGTCTCCACGAATCCTTCATGGTCTGTGATATACTCCAGTTCCTCCATGATTTCACGGTACTTATCCATCGAATTCGATCCCTCCCGCACCGGCCTGCCGATTCCCTAAGTCAGCCGCCCGCCTTCCCATCCATTGGAAGGCTGCTCATCTCCCCAACACCGCCCAACCCAGCTTTTCTACTTATCTCTAACATGTCTGTGTACAGCGATTACCATTCCCAAAGATCCAGACGGCGGCAGGAAGAGTCCTCCATAGTCTAATGCTGCTCCCTGGTTAATCCATGATAAAGCCTTCACGAACACGGGCGCTTCTCCAGCCAGTTCTGCAGATGGAAAAGGGCGGCCACTGTCTTGGCATCTTTCAGCTCACCCCTGCGGGCCATGGCCAAGGCATCCTCCACAGGCATATGGACGACCTCTATGTCCTCAGAATCATCCAGATTTTGCTCCCCCATGGACAGATCTGTTGCGATATATAGATATAGGATCTCGCTGCTGTAGCCCGGTGCCTGATAGATCCAGCCCAGCTCATGCCAGGTTTTAGCCCTCCAGCCGGTCTCCTCCGCCAGCTCCCGCTGGGCGCAGATCAAGGGTTCCTCTCCCGGTTCCAGGCAGCCTGCCGGAATCTCCAAGAGTGTTTGGTTCACCGCCGGACGGGTCTGCTTGACTAATGTGATCTTGCCCTCTTGAACTGGGACCACAGCTACCGCACCGCTGTGCTCCACAACATGATATTCCCGCAGCCTGCCGTTGACCTCAACCAGCTTGCGGGTAAACCTAAAGGCTAATGCCACCGTTTTCTACTCCCCTTCTAGTCTATTCTCCATCTATTCCGAGACAGCAAAATCTGCCTCTGATCTAATTCCAATCTATCTAGTTCCAGTCTATTTTCCAAACAGCAGAATCTGCCTATCCTTTTACGTTGGCCGCACTATACTCATATGGGCATAGCACCCTAACGGGTGCCGCCTGAGCCTGCCTAGAACCTTGCCAGCTGACAGCGACTTATGTTTATAGATCTGTTCCATGTCTAGCCAGCGGTATCCTCTTTGGGGCAAGAAACGGCGCCGTTTGAGGTTCTGTATAATCTCTCCCCAGAGAGGATCAAGCCCCGGGGGACAGAAGTATGAAATTGAGCAAGAGCCAAGTATCAGCTTGAGAGGAGAGTGTTGGAAATGATCAGGGCCAAGGATATAGCGGCGATGATCGACCACTCACTGCTTCGTCCCGATCTTACCATCGACGATGTCAAAGCAGGGTGTGAAATTGCTGTGCGGTATCAGACTGCATCGGTTTGTGCCCGCCCCTCCGATGTCCAGCTGGTGGGAGATCTCCTAAAAGAGACCGGCGTCGCCCTCAGTACTGTCATCGGTTTTCCCCACGGCACCCAGACAACATCCATCAAGCTGGCAGAGTCCCTGGAGGCCATGGAAGCTGGCGTAGTGGAACTGGATATGGTAATGAACTACTCCCGCCTGCTGTCCGGCGATCTGGAGTACGCAGCTGAGGAAATCGAGGCCATCACCAATGCCGCCCACGCCCGGGGGGCCATTGTCAAAGTGATCTTTGAAAACTGCTACTTAACCGATGAACTGAAAATCAAAGCCTGTCGGATCTGTGAGGCGGCGGGGGCTGATTACGTCAAGACCTCTACAGGATTTGGCACCGGCGGGGCAACGGCGGCAGATGTACGCCTCATGCGGGAAACCACCGGGCCAAAGGTGCAGGTGAAGGCAGCTGGCGGCATCAGAACCCTCGATGCCCTCTTGGAGATGCGGAGGGCAGGAGCCGCTCGGATTGGCGCCTCTGCCACTGAAGCCATTATGAAAGAAGCATTGGCCAGGGAGGCAGCGGGAACTCTTGCAGAATAAGGCAAGGCCGGGTTTCCACACCCGGCCGTCTGCATCACATTTCCTTTAGGTTTGTCCCAACAAGCTGGCAACAAGCTGGACTTGCTGACAAGCTTTAGGCCCAAACCATGGGGTTTACTCGGGCTGTGCCGCGTCGACCGCACACACATCAGCACAGGCGCCGCAGTCGGTGCAAAGGTCAGCATCGATAACGTACTTGTCTTCACCTTCACTAATTGCTTCCACCGGGCACTCTGCCTCACAGGCACCACAGGAAATGCACTCATCAGTAATTACATGGGCCATACTTGCCACCTCCCCCAAAATAAACGTAAGACACCTTATATATCCTACTATCTGATTTTCCCGGTGTCAACCGTGGGGAAGGCGGGGGTTTATGCGAATTTAATGGGCCGGCACAGGGCCTTTAAGTTCTCAACCGGTGTATCCTTGGGAATCTCACACCCTGCCCCTGCCAGGAAGGGATTGCCTGCCGCCCGATAAACCTCCACCATCTTTGCGGCAATCTCCTCAGGTGTTCCATCCTGGACCTCAGCAACCGGATCCAAGTTGCCCACCAGCACTGTGTCGGGACCGACGATCTCCCGGGCATGGCGGATATCCACCATCCAGTCTAGATCCAGGATATCAACACCCAGGTACTTGATCTGGGGGAGCAGATGGGTAATGTTGCCGCAGATATGGAGCCTTACCAAGCCCCCGGCTGCGTGGATGCTGTCTACCAACTGCTTTTCATAGGGGAAGATCATATCGGCATAGGTTTGGGGCGAAACCTGACTGGCTATGGCATCACCAATGCCGATGGTATCTGCCCCAGCCTTCAGCTGTGCTAAGGCGAACTCAGCCCCAACTTCGCTGCAGAGTGCCATCAGAGCATGGCAGAAATCGGGATCCTCCATGAGATCGATGAGGAAATTGGTGACTCCCCTCAGGTCTGCAGCTTCAGCTGCAGGCCCCTCCACCCACCCCAAGATGGAGTACTCACCCTTCACCGCGTCGGCCATGGCCTCCACTGCCTTCACCCGATCAAGCATCCGCTCTGATTCATAGGGATTAGGCCGCTGGAGGACGGACAAGTCTCTGCTATCTTGCAGCGGCGGTGCCACAAGCCGGGGCACCCCATCTTCCACAAACTCTATCTCGCCGCCAAATCCCTGGGTCTCCCGGTAGGGATCGGAGATGGCACTCACCTGGTCAAAATCAAAATCCTTTACGCACCGCAGGTTGGCTTCCACCAATACCCGATGGTCTGCAGCAAACATGCCGTAATTGGATCCTATGTATTCGGCGGCAAAAGCCATTAAAATCGGCACCCGGGGAAGAATATCACTGGAGCCGCCCTTGACAACGGCCATATACCTTTCATAACTGTTCATCATCTCTGCCTCCTTCATCATGCGGGCTGTAAATACGGGACTCCATCAAAGCTGCGGCCGGAGGCTCCTGTTCATTGTCCCTGTGAAATGCCTTCTAATGCGGGTCGTCAGCGGCTTTACATGGCTCAACATGGCTGCACTCTTGAGCCGCTGCCCTTGAAGGGCCGTATCGAACAGAACCAATACTAGAGCAAAATGTCAATCTGTCTCAAACAAGGCTGTGCGTACCGCTACTCCCGGGACACTCTCCAGCTCCTTGGTAAGCTCGGCGATTTCTGCCGCTCCTGCTTCCACAGTCAAGGTGATCAATCCCCGGTCCTGGGCAGGATCGTGGACACCGCTGCGGGCCAGGATCACATCCCCGTAATCTGTCAGGATTTCCTGCACCTCTGGTGCCTGCTCCCGTCGGTTCTTAAGCAGAATCCCCATTATGCCTACCGCCATGATTCTACCTCCCTTAGACTAGTCCCACTTACATCTAGCAGCAGATTGCCCAGCTGGCTTGTCAGACATACCGGCCGGCTAGTAGACATTCTTCTGCGGAGAGGCCTGCCTCTCCTCCGCCGGCTGGATCTCAGCCTTGCATAGAATTCCAGAAGCAAATATGTTATGCTGAATTATAGGGCAGGTACACGGAACCTTGCTAGGGGAGGCAGCAGTCGTATGGAAAAAGCCGAAACCTTAATTGTATTACCCGCTGATCATGAGTTGGCAGGCCGCCAGTGTATCATCTGCGGCGAAGAGCTTAAGGCCAATGATGAAGTAGTCGTCTGCCCCCGGTGCAAGAGCCCCCACCATGCTGACTGCTGGCGGGAAGCTGCCGGGTGCGGCAAACACGGCTGCCCTACAGTGGCCGTGGCTGTCAAGAAGCACGAAACAGGCGCCCGGGGGGATGCCCACCTATTGAGGCGCACACCCAGGGAAAAGGCCCTCATTGCTTTGGGGATAGTCTTGGTGCTGGGCCTATTGGCATTTGCCATGCGGCCGGGCCCCGATCCAGCAGCTGGGCGCACCGCCATCGGCATCATGGTGCCGGGTGGAATGTATGAGACTAATTATTACGAGCCCTTTATCGATGAGTTCAATAACAGCCAATCAGAGCTGTACCTATCCTTCTCAGTGACTCCTTCCATTGCGTACCAGCAAAAACTTGTAGTCCTGCTCGGAGCCCGGGATGCGCCGGATATCTTTTCGTTAGCTGAAGAACAATATGCCATGTTTGCGGAAAGCAAGGGGATACTGGATTTAACGCCATATCTGGAAGCTGAACCGGAACTAGCTGCAAGATTCTTTCCCGATGGGATGGAGCAGTACCGAGTTGATGGCGGCATCTACGGCGTCCCTCATCCAAGGCGGCGTAATGAGATCTTCACTATCTGGTCTCTGTCCTCCAACCCAGATATCGCGTGGGACATCCTGGCCATGCTGCTGGAGAAGGTAAGTACCGATTGGCCTGAAGAGCTATCCAGCGATGTCATTTTCGAACCGTCGCAGCTGCCGCTGCCTTGGGGCGATGAGTGACATAGCTGCCTTTGGGAAGCTCTTTGACTAGTTCCAGCCTGCCAGCGGTGTGGAGCAGAGCGTTGGCAAACAAAAGGGGCGGGGCTGCTTGCCTTCTGGGAGCGGCCCCGCTTGTTGTCTCATAGACCCTTGTACATCTAAACATCGGTGACTACTCGTCCTGCCCCAACAGCACCCGGGCAGGGCTGCCATCGCTTCCCTGTAAAATCAGAGGCAGAGCCATAAGCTGGTAGCGGCCGGGAGTCACATCTTGCAGCTTCAACCCCTCGACGATGACAACCCCGGCTCCCAAGAGGGCCTTGTGGACAGCAAAATCCGAATCAGGCGCATACCGTTCGATGGAGAGATAATCAATACCCACCAGTCTGATTCCCCGCTGAATCAAGGATTTCGCAGTTTCCACACTCAACCCAGTATAGTCCCTCCGAAAATCCCCCTGTAAAGGAATCGCGGAGTTGTCTGTGCGGAAAATCACCCGCTCAACTCCCTCCCAGGCTAGATTCTCTAGATGGGAAGGCCCGATTAGTTCACAGCCTGGGACATCAATTACTAGGCAAGGCCCTGTCAGCACTTCTAAGGGGATCGCATCGATGGTGGCTCCCCCGGCAACAAAATGGCGGGGAGCATCAATATGGGTACCGGTATGGACGCTGAGGCCCAACCGGGTTCCCTGCACACCGTCTTCCTCAACAGTTGCCGTTCTTTCCAAGACCGGCTGGGAATCCCCAGGCCATACCGTCATCTGGGGATGGATTGTCCAGGTTACATCAATCCACTTCATCAACGCCCCACTCCCTCATAGGATTTTGGTTGAACTCAAGCTGCGGAAACCGCCGGCCGTGCGTTAACGGCCAAACAGCTGTATAAACAGCCCCGGCTGGAGAGATAAATATCCCCTCTCCCCTCCTCCCCAGTGAACCGGCCAGGTATAGCCGGCGGTTACGTTGAAGCCAGGCGCTATTTCACAGCTCACCCCCAGGCTCCACCCCGCTTCCGCCTTGTCCAGCTGCTGCCAAGCGCCCAGCTGGATGAACGCGGCCCAGGGCGCCTGCAGGCGCCTGGACAGGCGGATGACTCCCTGTCGCGTAACCAGCTGACCTGTCAGGGGGCTTTCTACAGACTTAGCTGCAGCCCGGCTCCAGATTTCCCAAGGTTCTAGGTTCAGGGTGCCCTCTGCTGCCGCCTCCCAAGCTAGAGATGTGGCTCCTTTAAAAGTGGCTCCAAGCAATAGCTCCCGCTCTGTCCACAGCCCCGCAGCCTCTTCTTGGCTGAGGGTCACAGCAAACCGGTCCAGCCGCTCCCTTGTATCTCCTTGAAAGGCTGCTGACTCATCTGTGGCAGACCATCCCAGCTTCAGCGTGAGGTTGGAATCGAGCCTCGCTTCCAACTCCAGCTCGCCCTGCCAGCGGGGCTCTTCTCCCACATCGCCCCTCACCCACTCTCCCTTGCCGCCCAGTGACAAGCTGTCTGACTTGGAGTAGCAGGCGGACAGCGAGACTGCCTGGGAGTAGCTGTCGGTGCTGCTATAGCTTTCCCTATCGGTGTGCACAAAGCTCACCGTAAGGCGATCATTAATGTCCCCATCGAAGCCGATGGACCACTCTTGAAACTCCCGTTGGGTAAGCCAATCTGCTCCAGTCCAGGATGAACCCAAGCGCCCTTTGATGCGGGGCCGCAGGCGTCCCCCGCCATACTCAGCACTAAGCTCAGCTGCAGCTTGGATTGGTTTTTCACCTTCAAGGCCCTGATTACCTCCATAACCGGCCAAATCCTGCAGCAAAGAAATCTTGCCCTGCCACTCCAGCCGATGGAGTTCACCCCCCGCTTCTATTAACCCGTAGTGGCTCTGTTCCTTCCAGCAGGACTCGCCAGCCTTGCGCCCGTAGCCCAGGCTCCAGCGAGGCAGGCCCGGAGCTTCGTAGTTGAACCGCTGCTCCCAGCCTGAGCTCACCTCAATCCTCGCCCCATAGGGGCCCACACCTTGGGGCCCTGCGGCATCATTCACAGCCGCTGCCAACTCTTCCCTCTTGGCTGTAAAGGAGGCCCACCACGCCTCTGTTAGATCCATCTCCAGCCCCAGAGCCCACCGGCGGGACTCCTTCCCCTCTAACGCCAAGGGCCCCATTCCCAGCTGAGCCCGGGGAGTGCTGGAATCTATCTGGTCCCACAGGCTGTGGAGCAGTCTGGTGAGGTTCTTGCTGGTTGAAGGGGCGGCCCCGCCCTCTCGGCCGGTGATGCCCCAGAAGCCAAGATGTTCACTGCCTTCTTCTCTCCAGCCGCCGCCCAGCCGGAGCCCCGGGTATACCTCCAGGGCGCCCAGCAGCTGCCAGGCAGACCGGCTGAGCAATGAGGGCTGATCGTAAGGTTTCTGATTATCCTCACCATCCGGCTTAACTTCCATATCACTGCCGGTAACCAGGGTGTAGTCTAAGGTTGTTTGGAGGCTCGCATGTACGACTAGATTGTTGTCAGAGAATCGTCCCCTGATACCGCCCAGCTTAAGCCCCCTTTCTTGCCCTGCTTCTAGGTAATTAACTGCAATTCCCAGCTTGGGCTTGGTTAAGGTAATGCCTGCCTCCTTCCAGACAGCATCACTGCCGGTCAAGCCTGAATAGGTATAGGTCACCAGGATATACTGCTTATCCCCCCGATCATTGTGGGAACTGACGGCACGGCCCAGGGTCACTGTCCCTTGGGAGTAATCAACTCGGAAGACCACCGGCCCTTCTTCCTGCCAGACTCCTCTAAGGCTGTCCCAGCTCAGCACCTTCACATCTACTGACCCGGGGGTAGGCAGAGGTCTAGGCAGTGCAAAGGGGCCTGATGTATTGTCTGCCGGAAACAGCTTAAAGTGGGGCCAGGTTTCAGGTACCCCGTAGAAGCCCCGGAAAACAACGTCGCCGCTTTGCAGCGCCCCTTGCACTCCCGCTGCCGCTAGTTGATCCAGCGGCAGGTATCCCGGCGGCAGCCAATGGTGCCAACTGCCGCCTTCTACAGCCCAGCTGCTGCCCTCTGCCCGGATTCTCAGCCCATGGGGCGGCAGATCTCCCAGTTTGATTCTTAAGGGATCGGCAGTTGGCACCAAGGGATTTCGCTGGTGTGTGACCTGTTTTGGCTCAAGGCTCAAAGGCGGCGCTGGATGGGCAGCTGCCGGATCCGGCTCCAGCCTCAGCTCTAAGGAAGCCGTCTCACCTAAAGGAATGAACAGGTGAGCATCGATGAAGGTGCGGGGTGATGCGGCAGTGAACGTCCCGGAGGTTACATCCACCAGCTGGGATACTACTCCGGTATCCAGCCTCTCTGTTTGGGTGAAACCTGCGGCTTGGGCTTGTATCTTGGCACTTATGGGGATCACATCGAGCCCCGCCAGCAGCCAAACTTCTGCCCAAAGGGATTCTCCCTGCCCCAGGGGCCCCACCTCCCACTTGAGCTTGCCTCGTGCACCAGCCCCTTCTCCCTGTTCGATCCTGATCTGCCCTTCCTCTGCCCTACCGCCGGCATAGGCAAAGCCTTGGGGGATCCTAAGTTCAGCAGCAGCTCCCAAGAGGTCCCTGGTGCCGGAGTTAGTGAGCTGCAAAGTGATTCCCAGAAGCCCTCCCACCTCTACAGTCTTCGCTGACAGCTGCAGGTCAAGATCCAGCCCCCGGTTTGGCAGCAGCTCCAGGCAGATCTCCTTTTCCTCATACCCATCCAAGTAGAACAGATTGCTGACCGTCCCCAGATAACCCGGCAGGCTGGCCTCTAGGTAATACTCACCGGCCGGCAGATATGCCAAGCGGTAGCTGCCGTCTTCACTGGTGATGCAGCTTGCCGCCTGCCGCCGCTCCCGGGTGTACAAAACCACATGGGCCCCCTGGAGCCCTTCTTCCCCACCAGCCCGCAAGACCTTGCCGTAAACTCGGCTCTGCCCCGCGTAGCTGTGGTGAGCAACGTCTATAATCCCTGCGGCAATGATCCTTTGATCAGCAGCGAGGCTTATCCGGTAGTAATAGATGCCGGGCCAGATGAGCTGATCAGCGCCTCCGGCGCCATCCACAATCGTCCCGTCCCAGCAGATCTCCTGCCACTGCCCGCCTTCTTGGGTTGTGGATATCTCCGCCACCAATATGCCGTCAGCATCGGTAATCTGCAGCCTTACCTCCAAGGGGCCGCTTCCCGGGACATAATAGCCGATGGTTAAGAGTTCCTCGCTACCGGGCATAAAAGGCGTTGGATGGACCCAGGAATGCAGCGGTTCTAGGTCAGGGCTTAAGGTAAAGCAGAGTTCAGTGGTATACTCCCAGGGGAGCGGCGGGTCATCCCAACTGGGAGATAGGCGGTAGTCAATCCGAAGCAATTCACCGGTCTGGTCAGTAGGGTCAGCCGGGCCGCTGACTGTTTGGGGTGTATAGGCTTCCAGGGGTGTCCAGCTTGGAGGGCCGCCGTCATTTACCGACCAGGCCAGGCGGCTGACGGGAATCGTAACTTCAGGCCGGCCCTTATTGACCAAGTCTCCCCTGGCCTCGATGGATAAAGTCCAGCGGTCCTGGGGACTAATGATCAGAAGCTGGGTGCCGCCGGTCAGAACCACCGGCGGCCTGGCGGGGTCAACTGGACCAAAGGAAATCATAGGGTTCCCGCTAAAGAGGCCGACTGCACCGCCGGCCTCCCCTCCTAGACTGACGCCCAGTCCCAGCAGCAGCACTGCAGCCCACAGCCAGCGAATCCTCAGCCGCTTACCTAGAGGCAATTACATCCCCCGCCAATACCTCTAAATCCCGCTCAGCCGACAGGACAGTCACACCGCTGCTGGCCAAGTCCACTCGCATGGTATAGTGCCCTGGAAGCAGCGGCGGCAAGAGCCCTGCCATCTGGCAGCTGCCCCCCGGCAGCACCTCGCCAGATTCCACCGCCACAGCAGCATGGGGATTGCCGGCGGCATCAAGGATCACCAGCTCCCCGGCAGCCTGCCAAGGTTCGGTCCCGCTGTTGTGCACGACTACACTGAAGTCTGCCGCTTGCTGGGCCTTAACCCTCTGCGGCTGCCAGCTAACCAGCTCTCCCCGGATGGAGGCCAGCTGATACGGTGCTCTAACGCTAAATGCCCACTCATCAGCCTGGATGGGCTGTCCACCGACGGCTAGATGGGCACTCACCCGATACGCACCCACAGGCAGCTTCTCGGGATGCCACCAAAGGGGCACCTGGCGGCTGCAGCCTGGCAAAACCGTCACCGGCTCCACCGGCAGTCTAACAGATGTACTCCCATCTGGCTGAGCAATCTCTATGTAGCCGGAGAAAGTACCGTGGACTTTGCCCCTATTTGTAACTAGAGGCAGGAATCCTACAGGCTCCCCGGGCCTAGCCTGCTGGATATCCACGCTGGCGACAGCCAGGTCCGGCGGCGGGCTGCCTGCTAGCTGCAGCAAGGTGATGACAGCCAGCCTGGAAACAGCCATTGGCCCCGGGTGGTCACCTACAGGCTTTACTTCGAAGAAGATGACTGGGTAAAACCCGCCTTCTACCCCCGTTACATCACCTACAACAGCGGTGACTGCATCTTCCTCACCGGGCCCCAGCAGCAGGGCATCCTTGTCTAGCTTGATGCGCTTTGCTCCCCAAGCCCTTTCAGCCGGTGAATCTAGGTAGATTGGCGTTCCGTCCCAGCGGTGCTCGCCTCTCCCCACATAAACAGCAACCTCAAGGGGCGCTTCCCCGCCGTTCACTACCCGTATGGGCGGCAGCCCATCGCCGGGCGTCACAGTCGCCGCCAGCCGGGCGGGGCTAACGATCAATCCCCGGCCCGGGTGTCCGCTACAGGCACTGCTAGACATCACAAAGGCCACAAGCAATATCCCCAAAAGCAGCATGGCTGCAGGCTTCTTGCTGCCCATAATTACCACTCCTTCCTAAAGGGGTTGCTCAATCCCCAGCCAACTAGACTGCGGTTCATGGGTAGCAGCATCAGACTACCGCGTTTGTCTCAATAGCTTAAACCAGCAGTATACATAAGCATAATCCGGTAATCCCTTCCCTCCGGAAGGGGTAGATCTTCATAATCCGGCTCCAGCCGCAGATAGAACACAACATCCTTGCCGTCCTTGCCGGTGGGGGGCTGGGAAGAGACGATGGAACTGGCATCTCCAGAAAGGTCGTTCCAAGGCCCTCCCGGGCTAGTTGACCACTGCAGTGGGTTGGTAAGCATTGCCCCACCTGACACATAGGCTGCAGCGGTCTTGTCAAATTCCTTCATCCGCCCATCGGATATGTCAGAACGGATCTCAAGTCCCCAAGGAGCATTTGCCCTCACCTTTAGGCTTACAGGAGGGGAAATGACTGCCTGATCCGGCACAGCGGCAGCAGACAACTGCAGCAGCCCTCCGGGCCACGGAACCATCTCGATAGACTCGGCAATCGTCACCGCAACTGTAATCGTGTCGGTCTGCTGACTCCCAGCCAGTGCTTCACCGAAGCCTAGAGTCAAGAGAACCATGACTATCAGAGCCCACCTGGCTCCCCTGTGCAGCTGCATCTTCTCACCTCCTCTCCCTTAAGTGCTGGCATTTGCTTCCACAAATTAGCTATGTTTGCCCGTCTTTAGCTTTCTTTATCTTTTGGTTAATTTATATTTTACTTCGGCGCTCTGTTGCTCTTTGTCGATTTGTGTCGAATAGTGATCTCCACGGCCCACCCAACTTCCCCAAGGCATAAGAAAACCCCCATCCTACTGAGGTATGGGGGGTATCGGCGACAGACTGACATTGTCGGGCGCAGCAAGCTGCACACCCGATGTCTATATAACCTTTCCTACTTCACCGCCGCGGCAGCTTCTGCCAGCAGGGCATCCACCTTATCTGTCTTCTCCCAAGGAAGATCAAGATCATCCCGCCCAAAGTGGCCATAGGCTGCTACCTGGCGGTAAATGGGGCGGCAAAGGTCCATATCCCTGATGATGGCAGCAGGGCGGAGATCAAAAACGTTGTTGACCAAAGAAGCAATGGTCTCATCGGGATAGATGCCGGTACCGAAGGTATCCACCATCAAAGAAACCGGCCGGGCAACGCCGATGGCATAGGCCAGCTGTACTTCACAGCGGTGGGCCAGCTTAGCCGCAACAATATTCTTGGCCACATACCGGGCGGCATAGGCTGCCGAACGGTCAACTTTGGTGGGGTCTTTCCCAGACAAAGCGCCGCCGCCGTGGCGGCCCATGCCGCCGTAGGTATCCACGATGATCTTGCGGCCGGTGACACCGGAATCCCCTGCAGGGCCGCCCACCACGAAACGGCCGGTGGGATTGATCAAGTACCTGGACTTCTCATCCAGCAGGTGAGAAGGAATGATCGGAAGGATGATCTCCCTGAGGATATCATCATGGAGCTGCTCCTGGGTAATCTCTGGATGGTGTTGAGAAGAGACCACCACTGTATCTACCCTCACAGGGCGGTCGCCTTCATACTCTACCGTTACCTGGGTCTTGCCGTCGGGCCGCAGATAGGGAATAATCTCTGTCTTGCGGGCTACGGCCAAGCGCCTGGCCAGCTTGTGGGCCAGGGAAATGGGCAAAGGCATCAGCTCCGGCGTTTCATCGGTGGCATAGCCGAACATCAAACCCTGATCACCGGCACCCATCATTGATGTATCGTCATTATCTCCGTGCCGGGCCTCCCAAGCGTAGTTTACTCCCAGAGCAATATCAGGGCTCTGCTCATTGATGGCTGTCAAGACAGCGCAGGTATCGCCGTCAAAACCAAACTTGGCCCTGGTGTAACCAATTTCCCGCACTGTGTCCCGGACAATCTTGGGAATGTCCACATAGCAGTGAGTGCTGATTTCTCCCATCACCAAGACTAGTCCCGTGGTCACCGCCGTCTCACAAGCCACCCGTGCATCCTGGTCTTTTGCTAATATGGCATCGAGTATCGCATCAGAAATCTGATCGCAGACCTTATCTGGGTGTCCTTCAGTTACCNNGGGCCAGTCCCTCCGCCTCTCTTGATGAGCAGCAGAATATTAGCTTGTATGTGAGAACCAGTATCGTAGTTTATGGTATCATTCCCTATTATGAAAGTCAATGGTAACCAAGGAGCCAGCCGCCTGCCCGGCCGGGCACCAACAGAGAAATGCCCGGCGGTCATCGTCCCTGACTGCCGGGCCTCTGTATCACTTAACCTCTAATCCGCCGGGGCTTAGCACCGGAACAGATATTTCTCTGCAGCCCCACCTTACAGGAAGAGAGGAGCAAATACCAAGGCAACAATGGTCATCAGCTTAATCAGGATGTTCAGCGAAGGACCTGAAGTATCCTTGAAGGGATCGCCAACGGTATCGCCCACAACAGCTGCCTTGTGAGCTTCACTGCCCTTACCGCCATGGGCTCCACCCTCAATATACTTCTTGGCATTGTCCCAGGCACCGCCGGAGTTAGCCATCTGGATAGCCATACACACACCGACCACCAGGGAACCGGCCAAGAGGCCTCCCAAGGCCTTGGCGCCGAGAATGACGCCTACTAGGATGGGTGCAACTACCGCGATGATTCCAGGAACCATCATTTCCTTGAGAGCTGCCTGGGTCGAAATATCTACACAGCTGGCATAGTCAGGTTTGCCTTTGCCTTCCATAATTCCAGGAATTGTCCTGAACTGGCGCCGCACTTCCTCGATCATCTGGTTAGCTGCTTTACCAACTGCCTCCATGGTCATGGCAGAGAACAGATAGGGCAGCAAAGCACCGATGAAGAGGCCAGCGGTCACCATTGGGTCTAAGATATCTATGGCATCCAGCCCTACCACCTGAGAGTAGGAGGCGAAGAGCGACAAGGCAGTCAGCGCTGCAGAACCGATGGCAAATCCCTTACCAACGGCAGCAGTCGTGTTGCCCACTGAATCCAGGGTATCGGTAATCTCCCTGACGCTGCTGGGCAGTTCTGCCATTTCGGCAATACCGCCGGCATTATCAGCGATGGGCCCGTATGCATCGACGGCAATTACGATACCGGTAGTGCCCAGCATCCCCACTGCCGCCAGGGCGATGCCATACAGTCCCTGGACTGTGCTGCTGCCGCCGCCAGCTGCTAGGAAAGCAATAATGATGCCGATGGCAATCAAGAACACCGGCACTGCCACCGAGGACATACCAACAGCCAATCCGCTAATAATCGTTGTTCCAGGGCCGGTTTCAGACTGCTGCGCGATCCTCCGCACAGGAGCATGGGCATCAGATGTGTAGTACTCCGCTGCCTGGCCAATGGCAATACCGACCAACAGCCCAACCAAGACTGACCAGAAAGGCGCTAATGTACCCAGCACTGCTTTGCTGAGGAAGAAAGCACCGATGATCAGCAGAATCCCGCTGATATAGGTAGCACGGTTCAGTGCACTCTGGGGATCATTGTTATCTCCCGCCTTGACAAACTGGGCACCAATGATAGAAGCGATGATCCCGATAGCCGCCAGAGCAAGCGGAAACACTGCTCCCTCGGCCCCGAAGGCGATGAGGCCCAGGGTAATGGCGGAGATGATGGACCCGACATAGGACTCGAACAAGTCTGCTCCCATTCCGGCAACGTCACCGACGTTATCACCAACGTTGTCAGCAATAACTGCGGGGTTTCTGGGATCGTCTTCAGGAATGCCGGCCTCTACCTTACCAACGAGGTCAGCGCCAACGTCGGCTGCCTTGGTGTAGATACCGCCGCCGACGCGGCCAAACAAGGCTATAGATGATGCCCCGAGGCCAAAGCCAGTGACAATGGCGGCATCGCGGTAGATCATGTAAAGGACTGCGACACCGAGAACACCCAGGCCCACTACTGTCAATCCCATAACTAAGCCGCCTGAGAAGGCTATAGACAGTGCACGGTTCAAACCGCCCTCCCTAGCGGCATTAGCTGTTCGCACATTGGCCCTTGTGGCAACCTGCATGCCCACATAACCGGCTGCCATCGAGAACAGGCCCCCGATAACAAAACATAGGGCTACTGCAAACCCCAGTCCAGGCGTCAACAAGAGAACAATGAACAAGATAGCGATGAATACAGCCAGTACACGGTACTCTCTTTGCAGGAAGGCATTAGCTCCTTCTTGTATGTATGAAGCTATCTCCTGCATGCGATCAGTACCTGCTGACACGGCGCTGACGGTGGCTGCACGCCTCCAGGCAACCAGCAGTGCTGCCAGCGCGCAAAGAATAATCAGCCATGAATTCACCATTCATTCCTCCCCATCTTTCTTTTATAAGCAAATAAGACTGCCGCAACAACTACTGTGAACCTTTAGCCTCCCTCCCCGCCCCTGCCAGCCTCCTTCGGCATCGGTTCAACAGCCGCGCGCCGCAGCTGGCCTGGTACTGGCAGGTTCTGCTTTTCAGAAGCCAATGGTCCGCTATTACAACCAAGGTCTATTGTAACACACGTAGATTGTCCTTTCAATTGCCCCCATTTCTAGAAAGGAAAGACATAATTATCAGAACGGCCTTACTTCTCTCCGCAAACAACCACTTCTGTCTGGGCCAAGGCCTCCTCCAGCAGCTCGTCTACCGCCAGCTTCTCTTCGGCCTTCTCCACCTCCGCCAGCTTCGGATGGGTTTCAGGGTGCCGGGGGACGAATATGGTGCAGCAATCTTCATACGGCTGGATGGAGATCTTGTAGGTACCAATTCTCTCCGCCAAATCAATGATCTCTGTCTTGTCAAACCCGATCAAGGGGCGAAACACCGGCAGCTGCGCCACAGCATTGGTGACCAAGATACTATCCATTGTCTGGCTGGACACCTGCCCTAGACTCTCGCCGGTAATCAAGGCGGCTGCCCCTTCCCGGCGGGCAATAGCTTCTGCCAGCCGCAGCATCATCCGCCGCATGATGGTAATCATCAACTTGGGAGGACAGTGTTCATTGATGGCCTTTTGAATCTCGGTAAAATGGACCACATGCACCGGGATGGGCCCGCCGTAGCCGGCCAGCACCTTAGCCAAATCCAAGACCTTCTCCTTAGCCCTTTCACTGGTAAAGGGATAGCTGTGAAAGTGGACAGCGATGGTGTCAACACCCCGCTTCATCATCTGGTAACCCGCCACGGGGCTGTCGATACCCCCGGAGAGGAGCAGCACTCCCTTGCCGCTGACCCCCACCGGCAGGCCGCCGGCACCGGGGATCCTTTCTGTATAGACATAGCTGTAATGCTCCCGGATCTCCACCTCCACTGAGAGCTGCGGCTGATGCACATCCACCGACAGCTGAGGGAACTCCCTCAGCAAAACCGCACCCAGGTCTCGGCTCAACTCCGGTGAAGTGATGGGAAACCCCTTGTTGGCCCGGCGGGTGATGACCTTGAAGGTTAGCTTATCTTCAGGGCCTATGTGCCTTTCCTGCAGGCTGGCGGCCACCACTTCTTTAGCCGCTTCTTTGATGGCCTCCACCTCTAAAGGCACCCGGACCACCGGACTAAAGGAAGCGATGCCGAAAACCCTCTGCAGGCGCTGGACCATCCCATCTAGGCCAGCCTTAAGGGGCACATAGAGCCGGGTATGGGCCCGTTCCACTTCCTCAATACCCAGATCTTTAAGGGCTGCCTGGATGTTGGCCTGCAGCCGCTGTTCAAACATATGCCGGTTTTTTCCTTTGGTGCCGATCTCGCCATAGCGGATCAGCAATAGATCATACATACAACTGCCTCCCGTCAATACCGCTGAAACCGCCGCAATTCTTTGACTGCTTCTCCAATCAACTCTGCAGCCCTATCTACTTCCTGCACCGTATTCTCCCAGCCAAAACTGATGCGGATACTGCCTTCGGCAACCTGGGGATCCACCTCCATGGCCTTCAGCACGTGGCTGGTAACATCCCGCTTCGATGAGCAGGCTGAGCCGGTGGAAACAAACAGGCCTTCTGCCGCCAGAGCGTGGACCAAAACCTCTCCCCTGACGCCACGAAAGCCCACACTGATGATATGGGGTGCATTTACCAAGGGTTCCCCGATCACCTGGGCATCAGGGATCTCCTTCAGCAACGCCAGCAGCCGCTCCTGCAGCCGCCGCCACCCTGCCGCCCGCTCCTCCATATGCTCAGCGGCTAAGACAGCGGCTCTGCCAAATCCGGCAATCCCCGGTACATTTTCGGTGCCAGAGCGCAGATCACGCTCCTGGCCTCCCCCTGTCATCTGAGGGATGAGCCTGACTCCTTCTCGGCAGTAAAGGCCGCCGACACCTTTGGGGCCTCCCAACTTGTGACCGCTGACTGTCAGCAGATCAACCCCCAGCTCCCTTACCCGGCAGCTGATTTTCCCCAAAGCCTGCACTGCATCGCTGTGGAAATACACCTCAGGATCCCGTTCCTTGACTAGGCGGGCAATCTCCCCCACCGGCTGGATAGTGCCCACTTCATTATTCACTGCCATCACCGTGACTAAGACAGTATCATCCCTCATGGCCGCGGCCGCGGCCTCCGGTGCCACCCTGCCTGTGCTGTCGGGAGGCACCAATGTATATTCACACAAGCCGGCCTGGGCCAGGTGCTTTAATGTCTCCAGGATCGCAGCATGTTCCACGGCCGAAGCCACCACATGCTTTCCTTTCCTGTTCTTCGCCTGCAGGGCCCCTCTGATGGCCAGGTTGTCTGCTTCCGTGCCGCCCGACGTAAAATACACCTCATCGGAACGGCACCCCAGAGCCGCCGCCACTGCCTCTCTCGCCTGCCGTAGCAAGCGCTCTGCCTCTAAACCTAACCTATAAGGCGAAGAGGGATTGCCGAAGGCATCCGTCATCGCCTCCCGTACCGCTTCTGCCGCTTCCGGCAGTACCCGGGTAGTAGCCGCATTATCAAAATAGATCATCTATGTCTCCCCTACGTCTGGCTCGGATACTTCGCCCAACATCACAGTTCCAAGGGCCTTGCCCCATCTTCTGCCTCGCAAACGTAAATCTCAGGGTCAATCCCCGTCTTCTCGGCGTACTGGGCCTTGACGAAATCAACAAATCTATCCACCGCATCAGCCTCCACCAAGTTGACGGTACAGCCGCCGAAGCCTGCCCCAGTCATCCTGGCTCCGCAGACACCGGGAGCCTGCCAGGCCGCCTCCACCATGATATCCAGCTCCCGGCAGCTTACTTCATAGAGGTCCCGGAGGCTTTCGTGGGAGGCCCGCATCAGCTGGCCAAATCTCTCCACATTGCCAGCCCGCAGGGCTGCAACACTATCCTTGACCCGCTCATTCTCGAAAACGATGTGCTCACAACGCTTGGCCACCACCGGAGGCAGCTTGTCCTGGTACTTAGCCAAATCCTCTGGGGTCACATCTCTTAGAGCTTTGATTTCCGGCAGGTATTCCTTGAGGATGTCGACACCTTGTTCGCACTGGCTGCGCCGTTCATTGTATGCCGAATCGACTAGCCCCCGCTTCACCATGGTATTGGCAATGACGATCTTGTACTCGTCACTGGGCGGAAGCGGCACCAGCTCGTAATCTAAAGACCGGCAGTCCAGAAACAGGGCATGTCCCCTCTTCCCCAAGCCGGAAATAAACTGATCCATGATGCCGCAGTTGACACCTACGAAATTATTCTCCGCGGCCTGGCCGATCTTAATCAGTTCAACCATATCGACGGCAAACTCCCCAATGGCTGCCGCCATGACTCCTGCGGCCATCTCCAGAGCCGCCGAGGAAGACATCCCCGCTGCCACTGGTACATCGCCGCCAAAAACCGCATTCATTCCCCTTACCGGAAAGCCTTTTTCCTCAAGCAGCAGCAGAACACCCCGTATGTAGTTGCTCCATGCAGCCTTCCCGTCCCTCTCAATCCGGCTTAAGGAAAAGCTGGACCTTGAGTCGAGATCCGCGGCATACAGATGGACCTCCCCATCATCCCTGGGAGAGGCTGCCATGATGATCTCCCGGTCCACTGCCGCCGGCAGCACAAATCCATCGTTATAGTCTGTATGCTCACCGATGAGGTTTACCCGGCCCGGTGCCTTCACTACTTCCACTCTGCCGCCGCTGTCGCCAAAGACCTCAATTAGTTTCTCCCGCAGTAACCGCGCCCGTCTCAGGGTGTCGGCCATGTGATTTCCCCTCCATTTCTGCTTTCTGCCCCAGGCAGCCTGCCGTGAGCCCAGGCAGCTGCCAAACCAGCGGGCTGCTGGACTCCTGCCGTTCCTGCGCCAGGCTACAGTGCCTGCCATCACCGGCTAGTCATCGATCTCCTCCACAGTCTTGGGGCCTGCTGCCCGCAGCTCTTCCGCCTTAGCCTCCGGAGCCGAGTCATTGATAAAACTCCCTGCCCCAGACTCGCAGCCCGCCAAGTACTTCAGCTTATTGGCACTGCGGTGGGGTGGATAGAACTCGATCCGGAAGTGGCCTAAACCTTCATGCTCGCCGCCGGTAGGCGCTTGGTGAAGAGTCATCAGATAAGGCAGAGAGAATCCAAACAGGTGGTCATACTTCACCATAACCAACTTTAGGATCCTGGCCAGATCCCACTCTTCCTGTGCATCCAATGCCAGTAGAGACGGCTTGTGCTCCTTGGCAAAAATATGCACTTCATAGGGATAGCGGGCATAGAAGGGGATAGCAGCCGCGAAATGCCCGCTTTCTGCTACGATCCGCCGGCCGTCAACAATCTCCTGGGTAACGAGATCACAGATCAGGCAGCGCCCTGTCTTTTCCCGATGCGCTGCCAAAGCGTTCAGTTCATGCTGCTGCACAGGAGGAATGAAAGGAAAGGCATAGATCTGGCCGTGAGGATGATGCAGCGTAACCCCGACAGCTTCACCTTTGTTTTCGAAAATCAACACATACTGGATCTCTTCCCGGCTCCCCAGCTCCTGGTAGCGGTCCTTCCAGACCCTAATCAGATTGCGGATATGCCTGACCGACTCATCGGCCAAGGTCCCGTCATGGCGAGGAGAATAGAGGACGACTTCACATTCTCCCTTGGCCGGTTCCACCGGTGTCAGCTCTGTGCCCTCCACATCGGGCTCCGGCGGCTGGGGCTGCAAAGAAGGGAACTTATTCTGGAAAACAACAATCTCATAATCCTCAGCCGGTACCTCCGTGGGAAATGCCCCGGGCTTAGTCGGGCACAGGGGACAGAAATCCTTAGGCGGCTTATACGTGCGATCCATTCTGTGGGTGGCTGTAATCACCCATTCCTGACGCAGTGGATGCCATCTTAGTTCTGACATGAACCGCACCCCTTTCTCCCTTGTCCCTTACGTTCTCCAGCAGCCTTGGCTTTGCCGGAACAGCAGCTGCTGCCCGCCTCTCCCGCCGCATCCGCAGCCCCCCGGGCCCCCGCTGAACCATCCGGGGCTTGGGCAGCACCGGTCTCATCGGCCCCAGCCTCCCCGGCTTCATCCTCATCATCAAAACTGTAGTAGATCAAGTAGCGGCCGTCATCTTTAGTGATTCGCTCTTTCTGCATGCGGCTTGCGCTGACCGCCTTTTTTTGGGCGCTCAGCTCCCTCCTCTCCCAGAGATACACCAACTAGTAAATCCATCTCAGTGCATGCCCACCACTGCTGCTCAAGTCCCAGTGCAGCCTGAAGCTTCCAATACAAGCTAACACATCTGGCGGGCATTTCTCTGCCACCAATAGCAGACACTGCAATTCTTGCCGGCGGGCACAGACACTAAACATCGGACAAAACTCTCCGCCAGCCGTCAACCGCCGGCTCCCAGAGCCTCCGGCTCAAACCCTTCAGCTCACAAACCCCTGGGGATGCCGTCTGTGCCACTCCCAGGCAGTCTGCACAATGGTCTCCAGGTCATGGTACTTGGGCTGCCAGCCTAATTCGGCTATGATCCGCTGGGAACTGGCAACCAAGACAGCCGGATCTCCTGGCCGCCGGTCTCCCTCTACCCGGTTAATCCGCCGGCCCACAACCTTTTCTACCATATCGATGACTTCTCTGACACTAAACCCTGCTCCGTTGCCTAGATTATACACGTTGGAATCGGCACCTCCGGCCAGGGCGTCTAAAGCTAGAACGTGGGCAGATGCCAGGTCGGTTACGTGGATGTAATCCCGCACACAGGTGCCGTCGGGGGTATCGTAATCGGTACCGAAGATAGTTACACTCTCCCTCTGGCCTAAAGCCGCCTGGAGAATGATGGGGATCAGATGGCTCTCCGGCCGGTGATCTTCACCGATGGCGCCGCTGGGAGAGGCGCCAGCTGCGTTGAAATAGCGCAGGGACATATACCGCAGCCCGTGAGCATGATCGTACCTTGCCATGATTTTCTCAAAGAAGAGCTTGCTTTCACCATAAGGATTGGTGGGCTGCTGGGGATGATCTTCACTGATGGGAGTCTCTATGGGTTCGCCGTAAACAGCTGCCGTGGAAGAAAAGACCATGTAGCGGGCTCCCCGGCGCACCATGGCATCCAAGAGATTCAGCCCATTGGTGACGTTATTGCGGAAGTATTTGCCGGGATCCTCTACCGACTCGCCCACGAGGCTGTCTGCGGCTAAGTGGACCACTGCCTCAATGGAGTGATCGGCAAAGATCTGATCGAGGAGCTTGGCATCAGCCAGGTCTCCTTCAATAAACTCACCGCCCACTACGGCCTCCCGATGTCCCTTTTGGAGATTATCCAGGACCACGATGTGGTGTTTGTTTGTCTTTAGCAGCTCTTCCACCACATGGCTCCCTACATAGCCAGCTCCGCCTGTCACAAGAATATTCACACCTGCGGCCTACTCCTTCCCCCGGCCTGCCTGATGGGAGAAGTAAGCCTTCTCTCCTCTCTCATGGTCTAGGCTCGACACCATCCTACTAAATGATACCCATAGATGAAAGATTTATCAACGTCCTGCTGCACATAAGACCCGGCTTTTGGGCTTTTGAGCCCTGCCGGGTCATCAGAACCTCGTAAATGGAAAAAACTGTACGAAACGAATCAAGCTCTAGAGCCCTGCGCTCCAGTCAAAATCCTTGTCCAGCGGAAAGATGGGACGCCTCACCTGCCGGTAGGGCACTGTCTCGAAAAGGAGATTCGTATCGCCCGGGGTCAGGGCCAGCATTGGCCGTTTGGTCATTGCCCGAAGTTCTGGGCTCAAGTACCCGCTCTTTGCGATGATTACTTTGAAATCCATGGGGTTGAGCCCTAGACCCGTAAGGAAACTCGGATCATAGACCTCAGTCCGCCTCTCAGTGACTATCACCCGCATATCATCGATCTTGATCACAGCCGCGGGCACACCCTTGCCAAAGCCCAGCCGCTCAACATAGGCACGCACCGGCAGGGCCTTCGGATTATCCTCCCCAGGATTGACCCGTCCAAGCTTCAGATCAACGCAGCTGCCTGGGCCTGCTTCCACACATCTTTCATATGAATCCTTGTCAAAGACTGCAGCCACCAAGGCGTTCTTGACTGAACGCTCCAGCAGCTCAGCCAGCACATTGGTCAGATCCTGTGACGAGCCGGCGGTGGGATTGTCGCCGCTGTCGGAGATGATAATGGGCCTTGAATCCTCAGCTTCCGCTATATCCAAACATGTCCCCAAATCATGGGCTTCGGTGGTAAACACAAATTTATACCTTCGATCCCAAATCTGCTGGGCCAGCCGACGGGCTTCTTCAAGCCCTAGCGCTGCATCTTCCTTAGCCGTTACGGCTAGAGTGCTGACACAGCTGTAGGGGACATCTGCCCAGGGGAAACCGAAGAAAATCGATGATGAGATGATCCCTCCGCTGCCGGGCATATGTACCAGCTGGGCAATAATCTCCGATGTCGGGGGCACCCGTGTTTCCGAATGCTCCCCTGAGATGAGCATGGGGATACTGACCCATTCCGTTGTTAGTTCTATGGACTCCCTCACTGCCCAGATCGCCAGCTCACAGGCCCGGCGGCCGGTCTCTACTTCATCCACATGGGGAGCAGTCCTATAGCCCACAAAGGCATCGGCATTTTGTATCATCTGATCAGTGATGGTACCGTGAAGATCCAGGGCGCAGACGATTGGAATCCCTCTGGGGGCTGCTGCCCGGATGGAAGCTAATAGATCACCGTCTGCATCGCCAATGCCGTCCACATACATGGAGCCGTGGAGTGCCAACACAACAGCATCAATTCCATCGCCCCCGGCAAGCCCATCCAGGAGCCTCCGTTTCATCACATCATAGGCTTCCCGTTCAATGATTCCCGACGGCAGTGTCCGGGCAAAGAATGTAGGAACCACCTCAATCCCCTGCTCCCGGCACACTTCAATGATGCCCTGCAGTGAGGTGCCCTGAACTCCGGGAGGAATGTCCAGCATCGCCTCCCCTTCCGCCTGCAAGAAGCCGCTTAAGGGTGTAGTCAGCGTAGTGAAGGTATTGGTCTCGTGCTGCATGCCTCCAATTGCTATCCTCATTGGCTTGCCCTCCTCTCCGATCTCTCGGAGTGTTTTCCAGCCTGTGACCTGATTCTCCTCCCAAAACCTCCCGATGAGGACTCCGACGGGTTTCTATACAAGCCGGTTTCACTCCCTATAAACCGGTTTCACCTCTTTTGCATCATGAATCGCAGCTGGCATCAGCTGAGGGGAGCATCAACGCAGATCGGTCGCCCCACCGCAGGGTCAGGATCACCAACTGCTGCACCTCTGCTTCTGTTAGATTGGCAGTCTAGCTCACGAATCCACCGTTTCACAGTGGTGTTCCACACCCACTGATTGATCAGCCCCAAACTGCCCTGCAAACGGTCAACGATTACCGCGGCGATGTTTTCATCCCTCCTCCCGACAAGCACCGGCTGACAACAACAGAAATCTGCCCATAGACTTTCTGAGACTTGTACCGTAGAATATACAGAAAACGTGATGGATGATCGTGCGTTGAGAAGGATGTGGTCTGTTGAAAAAGGTCTATCTGGTCAGTGCCTGTTTAGCTGGGGCAAGGACCCGGTTTGACGGCGGGGCCCGTCTCGACCCTGAGCTCCTCCAGCTGGTGCGGGAGGGGCGGGCTGTTCCGGTCTGTCCCGAACAGCTGGGCGGCCTTGCCACCCCCCGTCCCCCAGCGGAGATCTTGGGCGGCGATGGTTTCGATGTACTGGCTGGTACAGCCCGGGTTGTAACCTGTGACGGGCAAGACGTCACCGCTGCCTATCTTAAGGGGGCTGAGGAGATCCTGCGCCTGGCTCAAACCTGGCAGGCAGCCGGAGCCGTGCTCAAGGCCAGGAGCCCCGCCTGCGGCAGCGGCGAGATCTACGATGGGTCTTTCCAAGGCAGTCTCAAACCAGGCTTTGGTGTTGCGGCAGCTCTCCTTGCTCAAGCAGGATTGCCGGTGTTTTCCGAGAAATCTTGGAGGGATAGCCACGGCTCAGACCAATACGAAGGGAAAGAGGATCATGATCACCATTGAAGATATCCGCAACAATCCAAACTTCCGCTTGATGATCAAGAAAGCCCATGACTATTTGACCGAGCGGGGCTATACCGAACACGGCTTTCGCCATGTTACCTTTGTCTCCCGCACCACTGCCCGGATCCTAGATGAGCTGGGCTATGATCAGCGAACTGTGGAGCTAGGCGCCATCGCTGGATACCTCCATGATATCGGCAACATGCTTAACCGCAAGTATCACGGGGTTTCTGGTGCCGGGATCGTCTATACAGAACTCAGACAGATGGGTATGCCCCTAGATGAGGTCTGTGACATCACCATGGCCATCGCCAACCACGAAGAGGAGATCGGCCATCCTGT
>LSQX01149585.1_pt1 | contig 29760 bp, 29 predicted proteins | sample 654561 | NCBI WGS metagenome assembly LSQX01 (sample SAMN04489861, study PRJNA283612) | anaerobic digester metagenome | isolation source: 4 biogas reactors fed with cattle manure at either 37C or 55C with and... | place: Denmark: Kongens Lyngby | collected 2014 | reverse complement strand
AGTCCGCAATTTTGCGGACTTTTTTCTTATTGTTTTTATATGAGGTATAAAAGTTTTATATATATATTTTTTTCATTAATTTTATTAATTCTGACTTTTACGAATTGCCAAAAAAAAGATAACCATTCAAAATTTGATACCAATACTTATAATAATGAATCTATTACACCTATTTTAAAGGATTTATATACAGCAGAATATCTTATTTTTCAATTGAGAAATTTGAATTCTTACAAAAATATTAATGATAAGGAATTATCTATAATGGTTTATAGTTCACTAATGAAAAAATACAAGATAAATGATTCACAATTAAAAGAAATTTTGATTTCTATATCATATAATAATAAATCTGATATTTTAGATAGTGTTTATGATGATATATATAAATCATCATTTGAATAAATAAATTTAGCTTTAGATCATTTATATTTTTTACATTTATTAATTAATAAAAAAATAATATAAGATTATTCTATATTTTAAAAGCTAACTTGAATGCCAGGGCCTACTAAAAAGAAAAATTTATTTTCTGATAAAAAATAACCGCCGCCCATGTATAATGGAAAATTTAGTTTGCGATCTTTTGTAGTAGGATATAAGCTAATAAGTGCTACCAAGCTCATATCTCTATGGATATTTGTACTAGAAAAATTAAATGCATTTAATGCGATGAAGCCAGCACCTACTTTTATTGGCAATAATTTTGCATATCGTTGCTTTTGATAAAAACTAAATTGAGCTATCATCGCCATACTCACTCCGTTAAGATTAGAAATTTGACTTGAATTTGGCATTATAGTTAATAATCCAGCGGGAAATGAGACTTCTATATCGAAACCAAATCTACGTTCACATATTATTTCTACTACCTTTTGAGGTATTTGATAAGTATATTTTTCTTTTTTGTGCCTTATAGTTATTATTATACGAGACCATGGATCTAGAGAATAAGTTTTTTTATACAATATTTCATTAAAAGACATCTCCAATGCTGAGCAATCATCTTTATTATAATGTTGATATCTGATCGAATTAGTATCAGGACATATAGTAAAATCTTGCCATGGTATGAGTTCTATTACTTCGCCACGTGATCCTACTATTCTGACCTCTATTTCTAAATATTGTTTACCATACAAATCTTCGCCTTCATCTATTTTATTTGGGTTTCCTTTTAATACTATATTTTTGATAGATTTATTATAAAATATTGGCGCCATTATATCTTCTAGATTAATGAAGCCTTCGCCAAAATCTATACTAAGAAAATCATAATCTCTAGGACGTTGATGTTCTACTATATTTAGATACAATCCTGTAGGATTATTATAATTGACTATTTCTATACGCGGAATATAAATATTATAAGGAATATACAGTCTGTACTCGATGGTCTGTGAAGAAATAAAGATGGTATCAATATTTTTAATGTCCAACCCTTTAAAAATCAGATTTGATTTATGTAAGCTTTGACCTTCTATTCTTACTATTACATTATCACCAGGTTTTACATTAGGTGTAGTTGACCAATTTTTACCATCATAAGATATGCTTATAGATTGGAATTGTGTTTTTGGAAGAACTACAAAATTAGTTATAAATTTTGCTTCGTCTCCGTCTTTAATATACAATACTCCTTTGTCAATAGAATGAAGATTATAAACATATACATCACATAATACTTTGTTACCAGATATAGCTTTTTGAGTATATAGCTCAGCTATTAAAACACCTTTATCTTCACGATCTTCTATTCGGTATGTTTTATTTAATTTTAGTAATCTATTATTATCTATTTGAGCTTCATAGATATTGTCTGTAAGGATATCTTGCAATACAAACTCTGAGGGAGTGATATTTAAGTATGCCAATCTACCTGGTTTGACATTAAATGAGGGTGTAGTAAATGTATATGTATATTTGAAATTTTTATTTTCTATAATAGGTTTGTATAAGGGTACTTCTATCATAAATTGCTGCTTACCTATCTGTGTGGGTATAAGCTGTAAATATTTATTCCCACCTTGCTCTATTATTCTATATCTATATGTTTCCTTTTCAGTCCATATATTAGAAGTTAGAATATTTTCTGGTATATTTGTTATTAATTCCCATGTAACCTCTTCACCCACATATAATTCATCTTGACTGGGAAATATTTGTATTTGTTGATCACTTATGGGTTGTAGACTTATCTCTAATATTGTAGTATCATTATCATATGTGATAACAAATATTTTATGTTTTACAAAGTTGGCAATGGTAGCATCGATAAATTGAATAGTATAACTTATGATATCTGATTCTTTTTTTTCAGGAGATTCTATGATATTATAAAACTTTGAGCTACCTACCTTTATTTCTTTAATATTTTTATTATTTTGCAATAATATTGATATTTCTACTATTTCTTGATTTACTCTATATCGCAGTGGTATTACTTCTTTATTTTGATATAAAATCTTGTCTTTCTTATAAGAAACTACATTAGTATCTATTCTAAATATAATATCTTTTAGCCAATTATGTTGAGAATATACCAAATTGGACAAAAAAATAAATAAAATAAAAAAACAATAATATATATTTTTTTTATTCATAAATCAATTGTAAAAAATTAAGTCTAATTTTATCAAATATAATAAAATATTTGTATACAAATATTATGATTTATTATCAATACTTTCCATTTATTAATTACAAAAATATAAATTAAAAACCAAGCATACAAATTTTTAAAATAAAATTTTATTCAAATTTAATAAAAATGTTTCTTTGTATCGAGACAAGTCACTTCAATAGTAATTCAATATTCTTTCATGATAATTTTAAAATTTGATCATTCAAAATAATTTAGATTTTTGTAGTATTTTACTAAAGTTTAGAATAATATAATTTCTCAATAGTATCTTAATAATTATTAATTTTGTGCTTTGATCAATGCCTATGAGTGATATTCCTTATTCTTATATTCAATGGAGTGATACTATAGATAGTAGTTTTTTTAATGTGTATTTTCATTTAAATAGAGATTTATGTAATGATAGCATAATAGAACTAATAAATCATCAAGCATATATTTCGCATATGCCTGTTAGCTATAAATTACCTTTAACACAATGCGTACTTATAATATTTGCCATAATATTAATATTATTTCTTATCATAATAAAATCTAATTTCCCATATTGTAAAAATATTTTGTCTAGCTTTTACATTGATTCTAAAAGAAAAATTTTTTTTAAAAAATTTTCTCTTAATAACATTTTTAATTATTTATTAGTTTTTATTTATTTAATTACTGTTTATATTTTTTTAAATTTTATTACATATACTTTTTTTGATAAATTTTTATTTTCAAACCTTGCAATTCTCATTTTGGCTATTGTATTCTATAAGATTTTTTTTATGTCAATTTATTCATGGGTTTTCGAAATAAAAGAACAATTAAAAGCAGATTTGCTTTATTATCTGGGTTCATATTTGCATATAATGTTTATAATGTTTATATTCTTATTAATATACACTGCATATCAAAAAGAGGTTATTTTAACGATGTGCGTTATTTTTATTTATATGATATTTATATATAGATGGATAAGAATGATAAATCATAATTTAAAATTTAAAAACAATTTACATATCATATATTTTTTGTATTTTTGCATTCAAGAATTAGTTCCTTTTGTAATTGGGTATAGTTATTTAAAAAACATATTATATTAAAATAAGAAATAATGATTGATAAAATTCTAAACAACAATAAACTTCAAATTACCCAAGTTTTTCGAAAAATAATTTATGATAAAATATTAATTACTATTAGTTTTTACTTTTTTTTAAGTGATTTTATTTTTTTCAAGTATAGTAATCAATTAACTGATGTACCTATTAACGGGATAAATATAGATGTTTTGAAATTTTAGATGTAAAATATTAATTTATGTGTATTAAGTGTAGTTAATTATAAAAATTTATAAATATTATGGATAGCAATTATAAGATATTAATATCTCAGAACAAGCCAAATGATTATGAAAAAGGTCCTTATAGGGCATTAGAACTCAAACACAATGTAATATTTGATTTTATTAAATTATTTAAAGTAGAATGTGTAAATACGAGAGATTTTAGAAATCAAAAAATAGATGTAAATGATTATTTTGGTATAATTTTTACAAGTAAAATAGCTTTAGATTATTTTTTTAGTTTATTAGAACAATCGCGAATCAATATATCGAGTGAGATGCGATATTTTTGTCTCACAGAGCAGATAGCTTTATATCTACAGAAATATATGAGATACAAAAAACGCAAATTTTTCTTTGGTACAGGTACCCCTGATAGCGTAGTAGAGCATATAAAGCAGTTTCCGAACGAAAAATTTATTTTGGTTTCGAGTGTAGATGGTAATGAAAGTTTTTTAAATGCATTAAATCAAAGTAATATTAATTTTGATAATCTTTTTGTATGCAAAAATGTGCCAGTAGATATTTCAGATATAGATATCAGAGAATATAAAATGCTTGCATTCTTTTCGCCTCATGGCATAAATTCTTTATTTCAAAATTTTCCTGATTATGAGCAGCGAGATCAAGCTATAGCTGTTTGTGGAGAATATACTAAAAAAATGGCTGAAGAGAGAAACTTAAAAATTTCTGTATATGCTCCTACAAAAGAATTTCCTTCACTTGTTAATGCATTGGATGATTTTTTTTTAAAATCTGTAAATAAAATTGATAATAATAAGCAAATAACAATGAAGCTAAGTATTGATGAAGCAAATATATCTCAAAATAAAAATTCAAAATAATCAGAATAAAAATATTTTTTGAAAAAATGCAAAATATTGCTATTTCAAAAATGTTAGATAAAGTATAGATATTTTCATAAATGTTATAAACAAAAAATAATAAGCAATATTAAGAATTATAATGATATATACATATCAATTAAATTAAATATAATGCCTAATAAGCTAAAAAAACTTCGTATAAATTCTAAAAAACAGATAGAAAGGCTTTTTAAACAACCATTTTTATTAGAATATCCTTTTAAAGTACATTACTTAATAGAAGATGGTCGAGGTGAGATGCATTGCTTGATAGCAGTAAGTCATAAACAATATAAAAAAGCTGTAGATAGAAATCGCATCAAACGTGTAGTGCGAGCGGTGATGTTTGAATTGATGGACGACATAAATCTAATTTTAAAGGACAAAAACAAAGATTTATACATTGCATTGATATATATAGGAGATAAAAAAATAAATTATAAATTAATAAAAGAAAAAATAATTGTATTTTTACAACGTTTATTAAATTATGAAAATAATAAAGAAAATACTTGTAACGCCACTATTGATAATGATTAAACTTTATCAAAAGTGTATTTCGCCTTTATTTCCTAAGTCATGTAGATTTTATCCTACATGCTCAGCTTATGCTATAGAAGCATTAAAAAAATATGGATTAGTAAAAGGAGTTTTATTATCAGTATATAGGGTACTCAGATGTAATCCATGGGGAGGCCACGGTTATGATCCAGTACCTGATAAATTTATATTTGTTAAATTTAAATCATCAAATTATTTAGAAAATATTAGTATTTATGAAAAAGATTAAAAATTTATTTATAGCGATAATCTTAATCGTTATTGGTTTTATTTCGTACAGAGCTGTTATAGGTGACATAAGTTTCGAATTAGTAAAAAATCTAGATATTTTCACCTCGGTAATGAAAGAGTTAAATAAAAATTATGTAGACGAGATACAGCCAGGTAAATTGACAAAAACAGCTATAGATGAAATGCTAAGAAGCTTAGATCCATATACTGAATTTATACCTGAGAGTGCAATGGAAGATTATAAACTAATGATGGCAGGTCAATATGGTGGTGTAGGTGCATTAATACAAAAATTAGATAGTTTCGTAGTAATATCTGAACCTTATGAGGGATTTCCAGCATATAATGCTGGATTGAGAGCTGGTGATATAATTTTAGAAGTGAATGGTATCAGTGTAAAAGGAAAATCAACTCAAGAAGTTAGCGAAATGCTAAAAGGTTCACCAGATACTGAGGTAGAAATAACATACAAAAATCTTTTTGACGATAAAATAAATAAAGTTAAATTAATAAGAAAAGAAATTAAATTGCCTGAAGTACCATATTATGGTATAGTAGCTCCACATATTGGGTATATTTCTTTATCTTCATTTACTATTAATTGTAGCAATACAGTAAAAGATGCTTTATTAAAATTAAAAGAGGGTGATCCTCATTTACAAGGTTTGATACTTGATTTACGAAATAACGGCGGTGGCTTACTCAATGAAGCTGTAAATATAGTAAATATTTTTGTACCTAAAAACATGGAGGTTGTTAGGACCAAGGGACGTTTACCAGAAGCTAATAGAGTATATAAAACTATGCAAGCACCAATAGATTTAGAAATACCATTATGTGTTTTAATTAATCAAAATAGTGCTTCTGCTAGTGAAATAGTAGCAGGTGCATTACAAGATCTAGACAGAGCTGTAGTAATTGGAGAACAATCTTATGGAAAAGGTCTAGTGCAAAATATTGTTTCTTTACCCTATAATTCAAAATTAAAAATTACGATTGCCAAATATTATATACCTTCTGGTAGATGTATACAAAAAATAGATTATGGAGATAAAAGCAATGGTGTGGGTAGAGAAATATCTCAGACGGAACAAAAAATATTTTATACCAAAAATAAACGCCCTGTAACAGATGCTGGTGGTATATTACCTGACATTAATATAGATATCGATAGTATCTCTTCTTTCACAGCAGCAGTATATATTGGTCAGTATATATTCAAATTTGCTACTTTATATTCAAAAAATCATCCTACTATAGCATCACCAGATAAATTTACAATTACTGATGCTGATTATAATGAGTTCATAGAATATATGAAAGATGTAGAAATAAAATACTCTTCGCCACTAAGTATGGAGCTAGATAAATTGATAAAATTAGCCGAGGAAGAAAAAAAATTAGACTTGATAAAAAATGATATAGAATTGCTAAAGGAAAAAATAACTCTAAATAATGAAGCTGAATTAAGACATTATAAAGATGAAATCATTTCTTTATTGGCACCAGAGATAGTAGCTAGATATTATTTTCAAAAAGGACGTATGCAATATGTATTGAAAGATGATAAATGTACTCATAAAGCTATAGAGATTTTGTCTGATAATAAACGGTATAAAGAGATTTTAGGGTTTAAGTAATCTTACTTAAAGTAGCGCGCCTGGGATTAGGAGGTAAGAAGTTAGCAAGTGATGGAGAGGTAAATTTTTTTTTTGCATAAAATAATTATTTTTACATCTTAAAACTGTATTTATTTAAATTATTAAGTAATATTTAATTATTAGGACAATGAGACCCAGGGATAAATGGGGATAGATAAAAAGTTTAAGTATTTTTTAGATATTATTGTTAGATAAATATTTTTTTATATCTATCAAATAAATACCTATCATCTTATGCACTAAATCAAGATCCTATTTAATTTGATAGAACCCAAAAAAATGTAGTAAAGTTTGATAATATTTTAATTAACTAAAATATTATAAGTGCAATCAAAAGGGAATCGAAGAGGGTCTAGAAACAAATCATTGTTTTACTTGAAGTAGTTTATCTATACTTTGTATTCACCAGCCGCCAATACTCATCCCACGCCCATCTGTCCGAGGATGCAAGGTTTAAAGGCCGACCAATGTCTGATTCTATCTCACTTGTCAAGTATTTATGTGTGATTACAAACCACATCAGATAGCTCTGCAAGTATTTAGTAGCCACTCCTCTAAATCGCCGCAACCAAACCTTGAAATCGTTTACATGCTTATCGACTACCTGTACACTATATACACCGCGTCTAAATACTTAATTATGCTATAAAATTCGTAAAGTAAAACAAAGGATATTTTTAAATAACTCCGCTCAATAAATCACCTTTATGAAGCGTAATTTTTACAAAGCTAAATTTCCTGGCTATGATTATTTTAATTGGAATAGAAATTATAGAAGGGGAAATTATTGTAATTGTGAAAGGAATCGAAAGGGGTCCAGAAACAAATCATTGTTTTACTTGAAGTAGTTTATCTATACTTTGTATTCACCAGCCGCCAATNNACAATGCCTGAGAAGCTTATACCTCCTTGTAATGATTTGATCGCTGCTAGTATCTTGTGTCGCCAATTGAAGCTCGTTCTCAGACTTATGCCTACTTCCGATGCGCAAGCTCTTAGACTTTTGCCTTCTAACATGCATTTTAGGTAATCGAGCATTTTATCAGCTTTTCGCATGCGATATACGAAGGTTCTAGCTGTTTCGCGGTATTGTCGGCCACAATCTTTGCATTTGTATACTTGTTTGCCGTCACGTACTCCAGCTTTTATCACATTTTCGCTTTTGCATCTAGGGCAGATGGGGGCTGTGCTTTGTATTTTTAGTTTCTGATAATCTACGGCTGTGTAGTTGTTTTCTAATAAAAATTGATATAGATTATCTAGAAATCTATGTTTCTGCTCTTTGGGTAGAGCTTGATAATCTAATAGATTGAAATTATCCATAATTATTTTTTTGTAAAATTAAATAAAAATTATTTGATAATGATATAAAATACGTAAAGTAAAACAATGATTAATTTCAGAAAGCCTTTTTTCGATCTGAATTAAAAAATATTTCTAATAATATTAATTTTAGGTAAATTCTAAAATTAATATGTAAATACGAATTCGTATTAAGTAAAAAAATCATAACTATGATTTTTTTACATTTTCTCTGGCGTTTCTATTCCTAATAGATGTAAAGATTGGGTTATTACTTTAGCAGTGTATGCAGAAATATTCAATCTCATGTTTTGCTTATTTAGATCTGCTTCGGATAAAACTGGTATATTTTGATAAAAACTGTTATATTTATCTGCCAGTCGATAAGCATAATTAGCTATGAGCTCAGGTCTTAATGATTTGGCAGCATCTAATATTATGTTTGGATAATTCAATAATTCTAATATAATTTTCTTTTCTAAATCATTTAAGTCAATTTTTTCGTATTTCAGAGTTAAGGCGTAATCGAGTTCGATACCTTTTTTTCTCAATAGAGACATAATGCGAGCATAAGTGTATTGGATAAATGGACCTGTATTACCATTAAAATCGAGAGAGGCTTTAGGATCATAAAGAATATTTTTTTTACTATCTACCTTCAAAATAAAATATCTTATAGCTCCTTGTCCTATTTGTTCATAGATCTCTTCTGCTTTATTAGTGTCTAAATTTTTTAATTTACCACTATCACAAGCTGTTTGTTTGGCTAAATATTTTAGCTCATCTAATAGGTCATCGGCATCTACTACTGTGCCCTCTCGAGATTTCATCTTGCCCTCAGGCAATTCTACCATACCATAGCTATAATGTGTAATAATGCTATACCATTGATAATTAAGTTTTTTTAGAGTAGATTTTAATACTTTGAAATGGTATTCTTGTTCATTACCTACTACATAAATCATTTGGTCTGGACAATATTTTTGATAACGATACACTGCTATACCAATATCTTGAGTTATATACATAGAAGTGCCGTCAGCTCGTAACAATATTTTTTTGTCTAAGCCTTCATTTTCTAAATTTATAAAAATAGCACCAGTCTCATCTCGTTCTAATAATCCATTTTGATAGGCTGTTAAGATGATTTGTTTGCCATATTTATATAATTCACTCTCGAGATCTATTTGATCAAAATTTACTTTTAAACGGTTAAGAGTTTGTTCGAAACCACTTATTACCCAATTATTCAATTTTTCCCATAGAGCTAGCACTTGAGGATCACCAGACTCCCATTTTCTTAGTAATTCATAAGCCTCTTTCATTATAGGTGCATTTTTCATGGCTTCCTCTTCAGATATACCAATAGCTACTAATTTTTTTATTTGTTTTTTCAATTCAGTTTCGAAGGCTACATAATATTTGCCTACTAGATGATCTCCCTTCATTTTAGTATTATCTGGTGTTTCATGTCCAAACCATTTTTGATATGCTAGCATACTTTTACATATATGTATACCTCTATTATTGATGAGATTTATACGTATTACATTATAATCTAGCTGTTGCAATATATTACTAATGGATGTTCCTAAAAAAATATTGCGTAGATGTCCCAAATGTAAAGGTTTATTAGTATTGGGAGAGCAAAATTCAACTAATATGGTTTTGCCTGTTCCTATTTGAGGAAGGTCAAATAAATTCTCTCTTTTTGTTTGAAAAAAATTTAATAAAAATTCATTTGTCAATTGTATATTTAGAAAGCCTTTAATCAATTCATGTTTTTCGATTATTTTGTTATCATAGAGTATTTTGGTGATAGTCTCTGTAAGTTGTTCGGGATTTTGTTTAGTTTTTTTTAATAATGGGAAAAGGTAAAAAGTGAAATCACCTGTATGTGGTGGCTCTGTAGATGATATTTTGAGCTCATGGGGTGAGATATTGTATTGTGTGAAAATCTTTTTTAAAGTATTAGTTAAAAATTCTATTAACATCTTTCAATCTTTTATAAACAAAAATAATAGTAATATTTTAAATTATTGCATAAAAATTAATAATATTATTGAAATTTACAAATTATCTATTTTTTTTTAAAAATATATAAATAGGCAATACCTAAGGTCATTTTTCTTATTTTTAAAGTTTTGAAACCAAGAGTTTCTATGTAGGCAGATAGATCTTTTCCATAAGGGAATTCAGAAGAAGTATTTTTTAAATATTCAAAAGCATTTTGATATTTTAATATATTGTCTGCAAAAGCATTCATGATAGTGTTTTGATATATTTCATATAATAAATCAAAACCTTTATTAGGTTTACCAAATTCTAAAATAGTTAAAATTCCATTATTTTTTAATACTCTATAAGATGATAATAAAGCCATATAAGAATTTTCAAAATTTCTAAGCCCAAAAGATATGCTTACAGCATCTACGGATGAGGTAGCTATAGGTATATATTCAGCATAAGAATGATAAAATTCTATATTTGGGTAATTTAGTTTTTCGTTGGCTATTTTTATCATAGATTCGGAGGCATCTAATAAAATCAACTTTTGAGGATTTAATTTAAGTAATGATTTAGCTTGTGCCCCAGTGCCACAAGCCAAATCCAATATAATATGAGGCTTATATTTTTTCAATTCTAAAGTAAGACTTTCTCTCCAGTAATGGTCTATACCAAATGAAAATAAAGATGTAAACTTATCATAATTAGGAGCAATAGCATCAAACATTTCTAATACCTCAGTTTTACTTTTTCCTATTATATGTTTACTCAATACTTGAGTAATAGCTTTTGCCATTTTTTTCGCAAAATTAATTATAAATTTTAAATTTAATAAAATATGATAATCAAAATGTATATTTGTTTATTTTTATCTTATTGTCTTTTATGAAAGATAACTATACATATATGTTTCACAGGTTAATGTAGCAACAGGGATGTTGTCAGTAACTTATTATTTTCCGACCTAAAGGTCGGGGGTTAATTCAACTTTTTGGTTTTAATTTTTTCTTTGTCAATTTTTATCAAGAAATATAAATCTTTGTCAGTTGTTATTTTTTTAAAAAACTCCTTATTCCTTCAGCTATGCTTTCAAACTCTTTGGGATCGAGTTTTAGTTTAGGTTTAGCAAAGTTCATATCTGCCACATTACTTATTGGGACTAAATGGATATGAGCATGTGGTACATCTAGACCTACTACGGCTACTCCTGTGCGTATAGCTACATCCTTAGTATATTGATCTATAGCTTTGGCGACTCTTTTAGCGAAAAGCCAAAGACCTGTCAAGGTTTCGTCATCTAGATCAAAAATATAATCAACTTCTTTTTTAGGGATCACAAGTGTATGTCCTTTGGCTAAAGGATTGATATCTAAGAAAGCAAGATACTTATCGTCCTCAGCTATAATATAAGCTGGGATTTCTCTATTAACAATTTTGGTAAAAATACTAGACATAATTATTCTATTTTTAATATTTTATATTTGATTATTCCTGCTGGTACATTGATTTCTACTATATCATCGATTTTTTTCCCTAGAAGAGCTTGGGCTACTGGGCTATTAATACCTAAGTGTTTTTGCTTCAGATCAGCTTCTTTATCAGGGACTAACTTATAAGATATGATTTGATTATTAGACAAGTTTTTAATTGTAACTACAGTGAGTATTCTCACTTGTGATTTATCGATTTCATCTTCTTCTATTATTTTTACATTAGCTAAAAGGAGTTGTAACTGTGATATTTCGTTTTCTAATTTAGATTGAGCATCCTTAGCGGCGTCATATTCGGCATTTTCAGTTATATCGCCTTTTTCTCGAGCTTCAGCTATCATTTGAGCAATTTGAGGTCTTTCTTCATGGATTAATTTATTTAATTTATTTTTAAGTTTCTCGAAACCTTCTTTTGTGAGATATGTTGGCGTTTCCATGGTATTAAAAATTTGAATAAATTTATAAATAATAAAAAACATTCCCACGCATAAAAGCATGGGAAATTTATTTTACAAAATTACACATTTTTTTCTAAAATAGATGAAATTAATATTAAATCTTCTGGGTAAGTAACCTTAATATTTAGGTGAGTGCTTTGAAAGAAATAAAGTGGTAAATTAAATTTTTCCCAAACACTAGCATCGTCAGTAAAATCAGTATTAAATTTTTGCTCATAAGCGATTTTTAATAGAGAAATATTAAAAAATTGTGGTGTATCTATTATCATTACATTTTTTCTCGGTAGGGGTATTGTATTATTATTTTGCTTAAGTCTTACAGAATTTGGTACTTGATGATATGGAATAGCAGAGTCATATTCTTTGACCAAAGCAAATCCATTATTTATCAATGATATAGGTAAAAAAGGTCTAGCGGCATCATGTATGGCTACAAAGCCATTATCTGGCAAAATAGAAAGGGCATTTTTTACACTGTCGAATCTTTGCTCACCGCCTGTGACATAAGTTAGATCTATAAACTCATTGAATTCATGAATAAAATCATTATAAAATTTTTTATGATTATTATTAATAACTACTACAATATTACATGCAGGCATCACATTGATAAAGGCATTTAAGCTATAATAGAGTAAAGGTTTATTATTTACTTTTATATAAGGTTTAGGTATTTGGCTATTCATTCTTGTACTAGCACCTGCAGCCACAATAATCGAATAATTATTATTCATTTAATCTATTATTAACATTGCATCACCATAAACATGGAAACGATATTTTTCTTTTACAGCTATCTCATAGGCATTCATAATGAGATCATAATCGGCAAAAGTAGCTGCAGACATTAGAGCAATACTATAAGGCAAGTTAAAATTAGTAAGATAAGCATCAGGAACATTAAATTCATAAGGTGGATATATAAAAAGTGAAGTCCATCTATGTGCAGGCATCAGAAAACCGTCAATAGTATGAGATGATTCTATTGCTTTTAAAACAGAATCACCTACAGCGCATACTTTTCTTTTGTTTTTCTTAGCTTCATTGACTATTTGACAGGCTTCTTCAGTTATAATAAATTCTTCAGCATCAGTTTTATGTCTAGCTAAGTCTTGAACATCAATTTTGCGTAAATCTCCTGTGCCAATATGTAGTGTGATTTCGGCAAAATTAATACCTTTTACTTCCATACGTTTCATTAATAATGGAGTAAAATGAAGTCCTGCGAAAGGAGGTAAGACAGAACCTTCTACCTTAGCGAATACAGTTTGAAAATATTCATTATCAATGGGTTCGATGGGGCGATCTAAAATTATTGGTACAGCGAGCTCGCCAAGACTTTTTAATATTGTTAAAAATTTATCATGTGGCATTTCTGTTAGAAATCTAATAGCGCGACCTCTCGAAGTTGTATTATCTATTACTTCAGCTATCAATTCAGCATTTTCGCCAAAAAATAATTTGTTACCAATTCTTATTTTTCTAGCAGGTTCTACTGTGACATCCCATAACTTTAATTCTGGATTTAATTCTCTAAGCAAAATTACTTCTATCTGTGCGCCAGTTCGTTCTTTTATAGCCATCAATCTAGAAGGAAAAACTTTTGTATTATTTACTATCATCACATCACCTTCGTCAAAATATTCAATGATATCTTTAAATATCCTGTGCTCTATTTCTCCTGTTTTTTTATGTACTACCATCAGTCTACATTCATCTCTTTCTTCTATAGGGTATCGAGCTATCAATTCATCTGGTAAATCAAAATTAAAATGCATCAATTTTTTAGGTTTCATAATATTATTTAAAAGATTTAGGTTGAAACTTATTATACGTTAAAAAATAATTTTTGTTACTAAAATACTACATTATATTGTGAATATATTCCAAGCATATATAATTAGTCATTTAGAAGAATGCCCGGAACAGGACTCGAACCTGCACACTCTATATGAGTACTAGTCCCTGAAACTAGCGCGTCTACCAATTTCGCCATCCGGGCAATTAAAAAAATGCCCAGGACAAGACTCGAACTTGCACGCCCTTGCAGGCACTACCCCCTCAAAGTAGCGCGTCTACCAATTCCGCCACCTGGGCTTAATTTTTTACAAAATTAAATAATTTTTTCATTATGAAATATATTTCAATATTTTTGATTTTTGATTTTTACATTTTTTATTAGATTAAATATATTAGTTACAGAGACATTAAAGGGCACTTGTCCATCACTGATAAAATTTTTGATATCTTGCCAAACAACTAAAAGATCTTTTGTTTTTATTTTTTTGTATTGTTCTTCTATTTCATATAGATCATTATCTTCCATTTCTATTATTCTCGCTATGTTTTCTAAACCTTGATAAAATATTTTTGTATCAATTAATTCCGCTGTATCTACTTCGGTTTTTACCTGTATTATAGGTGTAGATGTTTTTATAGTTTTTAAATTATCAATTTTTGCTAAATTATTATTTGTAGTGTCATTATTATTTATTGTTGTTTTATTTGAATCTCTAGGTAATATTGTTGTTGATAATTTATTTTTTGATATTAATTCATTTGATGTTTGAGGTTTTAGATGTATATTATCTATCACAAAATAATTATTAGGGAATTGTAAAAAAGCCTCTTGTTTTGTTAAAAAATTATTAGATATACCTATACCTGCTATAATGCCAATTGCAAGCACTACAATCATCACAACTGCATATTTTAGCATAGAATAGCTGATTTTTTTGATGATATTATCAGTAGTATCTATTTTAAGAGATTCTTTAAAAGATTCATCTAGTTTTAAATTAGAATTTTTGCTATCATTATATATTTGATAAAATAAATCGATATATCTCTTATCTTTTCTTTTATCAGAATTCAAATTTTGATATAATAATTTTTTAAATTTTTTCTTTTTCATAATAAATTGTCAATTTTCCCGATTATTTCTTTTATTTGTTGCCTACCTCTATGAAGGTAAACTTTTACTTTTGTTTCACTAATATTTAAATAATCAGCAATTTCTTTATAGCTATATCCGTCTTCATCACGCAGTTTCAAAATTTTTTTTTGCATATCTGGCAATGTATTTATAGCATTATTTATATGTAATTTTAGGTCGAAATTGTCAATTTTTACATGATAACTGCAGTTATCATGAAAAAAATCTTTTATATTATTTTTTATTTCATATTCATTTTCCTCATCATTATTAGTAAAATACAAAGATTCAAATCTTTTTTTATAACGAGTTTCATCTACTATTAAGTGGTAAGCAATGGTGAATAAATATGGTTTGATTTTAGAGTTTTTTACTTTATCTCTATTTTCCCATAAGCGCAAAAAACTCTCTTGTACGATATCTTTTGCCATATTGTCATCTTTTAATGCTTTTAATGCAAAAGCATATAATCTATCACCATATTTATCTACAGATTTATTATATTCATTAGTAGTCATAAAATTCCTCTAATGGTATAACGAAATTACATAAAAAAAGTTACATAAAAATCATATTTTACGATATGCAATGTATAACAGATCTATAATGTAATAAGTTATTTTCAAATTTTATTGGGTAAACAAATTTAAATAAAACATTTAAAAAGGCACATTGTCTTCATTCAAAAAATCCTCATCTACTTCGACGTTAATTTTAGATTCAAAAATCTGTCTTTTAGTAATTATGGGGCTGATATCTTCATCTGTAAACCATGCATATTGATTAATAAAGTTAAGATTAATGGTGCCTAATGGTCCATTTCTATGTTTTAGAACTATTACTTCGGCTTTATTTTTTATTTCAGAAATTTTATCATCGTCATCAGTTTCTTCTTTTAGATAATATTCTGGTCTATAAATACCTAGTACAATATCAGCATCTTGTTCTATAGCACCAGATTCGCGTAAGTCTGATAATTGAGGTCTTTTGGTTCCGCTACGTTTTTCTACTTCTCGACTTAATTGCGAAAGTGCAACGACAGGAACATTTAGTTCCTTTGCTAATGCTTTTAATGATCTACTAATGGAAGCTATCTCTTGCTCTCTATTAGCATTTCTATCTATTTTAGCTGACATTAGTTGTAAATAATCTACAAAGATTGCTTCTACATTGTAAGCTTGTTTTAGTCTACGTGCCTTAGCTCTTAATTCAAATATTGATAGAGCTGGTGTATCATCTAGAAACAACTTAGTATTTGACAGCTTATTCATAGCGTTATTTAATGTTTCCCATTCTGCTTCATCTAATTCACCTTTACGTATTCTTTCGCTAGATATTTGAGTTTCAATAGCTAATAAACGTATTACTAATTGTGGTGCGCTCATTTCTAAAGAGAAAAAAGCAATAGGTATATCAAATTCAACAGCCATATTATGTGCCATTGATAGAGCAAAAGCAGTTTTGCCCATTCCAGGTCTAGCAGCTATAATTATCAAATCAGAAGGCTGTAATCCTCCCGTTAATTTATCTAATTCGAAAAAACCTGTTGGCACTCCCGTATAATCACCTTGATTATTATATGCATGTTCTATTTGCTCTCTTACCAATTGCAATACAGATGGTATAGATTTAAAAGAACGGCGTAGATTTTGTTCATTGATTTGAAATAATGCATTTTCTGCATTGTTGAGGGTTTCGAAAGCATCTGAAGTGGCATCATAAGCTTCAGTAATAATTTGATTCGATATTTGAATCAATTTTCTTTGAATATATTTTTCGATTAAAATACGAGCATGATACTCTATATTAGCAGCTGATATTACTCTGTCAGTGAGTTGTGCTATATAAGCTGGCCCCCCTATTAAGTCTAATTCTCCATTTCTCCTTAAATAGTTTGTTACAGTTATTATATCAATTGGTTCACCTATAGGATATAAAGATAAAATAGCAGAAAAGATCCTTTGATGTGCTTCTTTGTAAAAAACATCTGGCTGCAAGATATCTATTACAGTGGCTACTGCATTAGGTTCTATTAATAATGCACCTAATACTACTTCTTCTGTTTCTAAATCACTTGGTGGTATTTTACCACCAATTATCTCTATTGGCTCTAGAATATTAGTACTTTTTGGTACGTTTTTATTAGTTGTTTTAGATGTTTTACTATTTTCTGCCATAATATTTTTTATATTTACAAATATAATGAAAAATTATAAAAAATCATTTCTAATTATTAAAAAAAAATCATTTTTTTAAATTATTAATGGATTCTATCTATATATTTTAATAGATAAAAAAAAGATAAAAAAATTAATTTCATAAAAAAATTGATTTTTAACAATAAAAAATATGTTAAAAATAATATATTGTTATTTAATTAAAAATTATTAGATTTGCAAAAAACAATTATGTCAGATACCATTATTCCACAATATGTATTAGATGAAGTATTGAAAAAATTTAATGTTAGTTCTTTAGTAGATACTTCCATTCGTCAGATGTGTCAGATAGTAGATAATTTAGAAAAAGAAACTGGAATTCAATTTGTCAGAATGGAGTTAGGTAATCCTGGTTTGCCTCCAGTGCAAATAGGAGTAGATGCAGAAATAGAAGCTCTCAAACAAGGAATAGCAGCTGTTTATCCTGATATTCAGGGTTATAAACCATTAAAAACTGAGATTAAAAAATTTGTAAAAAACTTTTTGGATATTGATGTCAATATAGAAAATTGTATACCTACTGTTGGATCTATGATGGGGAGCTTTACTTCTTTTATGACTTTGATGCATACTCGCAAGGAACGAAAAAAAATACTTTTTGTAGATCCAGGATTTCCTGTTCATAAATTACAAGCTAATGTATTAGGCTCTGGTTCTGAGCATTTTGATGTATATAATTATCGTGGTAAAAAATTAGAAGGTATTTTAGAAAAATATTTATCTACTGGTGAATTTTATGGACTTATTTATAGTAACCCAAATAATCCATCTTGGATAGTTTTTACTGATGAGGAGTTGAGGATAATCGCCAAAGTATCTAAAAAATATGATGTAGTGGTTATAGAAGATTTGGCTTATTTTGGTATGGATTTTAGACAAGATTATGGTAAACCAGGTGTACCCCCATATCAACCAACTATTGCTAAATATTATGATCAATATATCTTGCTTATCAGTAGCTCAAAAGTTTTTTCTTATGCAGGACAGAGAATAGGTATGATGGTAGTTAGTCCAGAATTATTTAATAGACATTTTCCAGATCTAAAAACTAATTTTAATTCAGATCATTTCGGTACAGCATTGATTTTTGAAAGTATATACAGTGTTAGTAGTGGTACGAGTCATTCTCCACAATATGCTTTATATGCTATTTTAAAAGCTGTAAATGAAGGTGAATATAATTTTAGAGATGAAGTGCTTATCTATGGAGAAAAAGCCAAAATAATGAAAAAACATTTTTTGGATAATGGATTTCAACTTGTTTATGACAAAGATGTAGATAAACCTATTGCTGATGGTTTTTATTTTACGGTTAAATATCCAGGTTTAGATGGTAATGAGTTTTTATATCAACTTTTATTACATGGTATAGGAGCTATTTCATTGAAGATCACAGGTTCAGATATACATGATGGTGTGAGGGCTTGTGTTTCATTGATACCAATGGATATGATGGATGAGTTAGAGAGACGATTGAAAATAATGAAAAATAACATAGAAAATTTAAAAAAATAAAAAAATATGGCTAAAGTAAAAGGTGCAATTGTAATAGACATAGAAAAATGTAAGGGTTGTGGCTTGTGTGTGGAAGTGTGCCCTCAAAAAGTAATAGCTTTAGGCGATAAAGTAAATGCCAAAGGTTATTTCTATGCAGATGTAGTAAATGAAAATTGTACAGCTTGTGAAAATTGTGTTATGATTTGTCCCGATACAGTTATCACATTGTATAGAGCTAAAGTAGAAGTTTAATTTTTTTAAAAAAAAAGGTTAATAAATATGAGTGAAATACGTTTAATGATGGGTAATGAAGCTATTGCTGAAGCTGCTATTCGTGCTGGTTGCGATGGCTACTTCGGTTATCCCATCACTCCTCAATCAGAAGTTTTGGAGTATTTAATGGCAGAAAAGCCATATGAACGCACAGGTATGGTGGTTTTGCAAGCTGAAAGTGAATTAGCTGCTGTAAATATGCTATACGGTGGAGGTGCTGCAGGTAAAAGAGTTATGACTACTTCTTCTAGTCCTGGTATTAGCTTAATGCAAGAAGCTATTTCTTATATGGCTGGCGCTGAAATTCCTTGCTTGATAGCAAATGTGGTACGTGGTGGTCCTGGCTTAGGAACTATTCAACCATCTCAAAGTGATTATTTTCAAGCTACTAAAGGTGGTGGACATGGTGATTATTGCTTGTTTGTTTTAGCACCATCTTCAGTACAAGAAATGGCAGATTTCGTTAAATTAGGTTTCGAAATGGCTTTCAAATATCGCAATCCCGTTATGATACTATCTGATGGAGTGATAGGACAAGTAATGGAAAAGGTAGAGCTTATTGATCCTATACCTCGAAGAACTCAAGAAGAAATCATAAAAGAATGCCCTTGGGCTACTACTGGAAAAACTCCTGATAGAGAAAGAAATATCATTACATCTCTAGATCTAGATCCTATCAGACAAGAAAAACATGTCATGAATTTAAAAGAAAAATTCGAAAAAATGAAAGAAGATGTTATGTGGGAAAACATACAAACTGATGATGCTGAATACCTGATAGTAGCTTATGGTTCTAGTGCTAGAATAAGTCAAAAAACCATTGATTTAGCTAGAAACGAAGGTATTAAAGTGGGACTATTTAGACCTATTACTTTGTATCCTTTCCCCGAAAAAGAACTTGAAAGACTTTCTAAACAAGTTAAAGGTATATTATCTGTAGAGATGAGCCTAGGTCAATTAATAGAAGATGTGCGTTTAGCTGTTCATGATAGAGTACCAGTAGAACATTATGGTAGAGTTGGTGGGTCCGTGCATACTCCTTTTCAAGTGCTCGAGGCTTTAAAAGAAAAAATTGTTAATAAGTATTAAAGAGTTGAAATTATGGATGTAAAATTTGAAAGTTGGAAAGAAATAATAAAAGACGAAAATATTGCCTTTAAGAAAACTAAAGTTCTTACAGACAATATTTTGTCATATTGTCCAGGATGTGGACATGGTGTAGTACATAGATTAGTAGCAGAAACAATAGAAGAAATGGAGATTCAAGATCAAACTATTGGTATTGCTCCTGTTGGTTGTGCTGTATTAGCTTATGATTTTTTTGATTTAGATATGCAACAAGCTGCTCACGGACGTGCTCCAGCTTTAGCTACTGCTATCAAGCGTCTCTATCCTGAAAAATTTGTTTTTACTTATCAAGGTGATGGTGATTTAGCTGCTATTGGTGGCAATGAAACCATACACGCCTGTAATAGGGGTGAAAATATTACAATTATCTTTATTAATAATGGTATTTATGGAATGACTGGTGGACAGATGGCTCCCACTACATTAGAGGGTATGGTTACTTCTACTTCACCTTATGGGAGGGATCCTAAATTAATGGGATATCCTTTACGTATTACTGAATTAATAGCTATGCTTCCAGGCACTTATTATGTTACTCGTCAGGCTGTTTATAAACCTGCTTACGTTAGAAAAGCTAAAAAAGCTATTAGAAAAGCTTTTGAAAATCAAAAACTAAATAAAGGTGTTTCGTTTGTAGAAATAGTCTCTAATTGTAATAGTGGATGGAAAATGACCCCTGTAGAGGCTAATAAATGGTTAGAAGAAAATATGTTAAAAACTTTCCCTCTTGGTGATATCAAGGTGGATGGTGAGTTAGTTAAAGAATTATAAAATTGTTTTATTATGACAGAAGAAATAATTATAGCAGGATTTGGTGGACAGGGCGTACAATCTATGGGTAAAATTTTAGCAACATCTGGCATGAAACAAGGTCTAAATGTTAGCTGGTTCCCCTCTTATGGCCCAGAAATGCGTGGTGGTACATCTAATGTTACTGTTATATTAAGTGATGAACGTATAAGTAGTCCAGTATTAAATGAATATGATACTGCAATTGTTTTAAATCAACCCTCTATTGATAAATTTGAAAATAGTATCAAACCAGGTGGTATATTGATTTATGATCCACATGGCATCACTCGACATCCCCAAAGAAATGATATTGAAATTTATCAAGTAGAGGCTGCTAATAAAGCATCTGAAGCTGGCAATATGAGAATTTTTAATATGATAGTACTTGGTGGTTATCTAAAAATAAAATCTATCGTCTCTTTAGATTTTATTGAAGAAGGTCTTAAAGAATCACTACCTGAACGTCATCATCATTTGATACCAGCTAATCTGAATGCTATTAAAATTGGTCAAGAGATTATAAAGAAAATTAATTAGTTTTTTTTAATTACTATTATTTATTACAAAAACCATTTGATTGGTATTTTATCTCATAGTGAAATAAAAAGCTAAGCGAAATGTAACAATGAGATAAAGTATGTGGGTAAGATAAATTACAAACACTCTGATTCAAAAGTTTTTGGAGTTAAAAAAAATTTAATAAGGTAATTTTTATAATTCTTTATATTCGTTTTTATCAAAAAATTAAAAAAATTGATCAGCTTTAAATTTTTGTATTTAATAAAGTTGTATATTTGTAATGTAATTGATGCATTAATAAATAAAAAAAGCGAATATAAGAATTATGAGACTTTTTACAATAAATAATGAAGGAAAATTAATTCCATTTAAAGAACATACTTTTAAAGAAGAAAACAATGAATTTGATTTAGAAAATTTACTTGAAAAAAAACCTGAATATTTTTTCGAAGATGGTGAAATAATGATAATTGGCCGTCAGGTACAAACAAATTTAGGTTCTTTGATAGACCTATTAGGACTCGATAAAAATGGCAATACTATTATAATCGAATTAAAAAGAGATAAAACACCACGCGAAACATTGGCGCAACTTCTAGAATATGCGTCTTTTGTAGAAAATCTTGACTATGAATTGTTAAATGAAATATTCCAAGAATACGTTGGCGAAGAAATATCATTAGATAATTATCATCAGGAATATTTTAAAATCACTGGTGATGCTAATGTATCATTTAATAAAAATACAAAATTAGTAATTGTAGCACAAGATATAACAAATAATATTAAGCAAACCGCACTTTATTTAAGAAAAAAAGGAGTTGATATTTATTGTATAGAGTTTAAATGGTTTCAGAATAATGCTTTAGAAAAAATGATAACATGTGATTTCATTATTGGAGAGGAAAGCTACATAAAAGGAGAAGTAAAATCTAAAACTCAATTACCCAAAGTTAATGAAATAACATTTCTAGAATCGGTAGATGAAAATGGTAAAGAAGTTTTTGAAAGAATATTCAAATTTGCTGAAAGTAATGGACTATCATGCAGGTGGGGTTCTAAAGGTTTTTCTTTAAATTTGCCCATTGAGAGCAGTTTTGTTGGATTATGTTTGGGCTACCCACCTGAATCTGTATTTAAACAAAGTATTTACAGTGTAATAGAACAAATTGATAAAAAAGTGAATGATGCTGAAACTATTATAGATTATTTCAAAAAAGAGTTGATAAAAACACAGTTCTTTGAACCCGCAGGATCAAATTATAAATGGATTATTGATAAACCTGTGGATAATACAACAATTTCAACATTTTTAGATATTTTAACAGAAGTAATTTCACAAATAAAACAAAAAGGACTTAAATAATAAACAACTAGTTTTAGTAAGCTCATCATATATTTATACGAGGGTTTAATTTTAATTAATAATATTGTAAAAATTGAAAACTAATATTAAAACTTTATTAGATACTTATTATCAGGAATTTTCTCAACCAAAATATTGGCAAGTAGACCCAATAATAGTTCCCGCTATATTTTCAGATCCTTTAGACATCGAAATAGCGGGTTTTTTTAGTGCTATTATTGCTTGGGGGAAACGCGAAAATATTGTGAAAGCCGCCAAAAATCTTATGCAATTGATGAATTATCAACCCTATAAATTCATTACTGGTAATAAAAAGAATTGGAACTCTTGTGAATCTTTTGTTTATCGTACTTTTCAGCCAATGGATTTATTCTATTTCTTAGATGCCCTGCGTTTGATATATTTCAAATATGATAGTTTAAATAATTTTGTAAAAATTAATTATGATAAAAATAGAGATTTAATCGACAGTATAAGAGCTATAAGGGATATTTTTTTGTTTGTACCACATGAGCAGCGTAGCGAAAAACATATTCCTAATCCAGACAACAATAGTGCTTGTAAAAGAATAAATTTATATTTTAGATGGATGGTACGCACAAATAAAGAAGGTTTAGATTTTGGCATATGGCAAAATATCCCATCATCATCTCTCTATATACCTCTAGATTTGCATGTTGGTATGGCTGCACGCGAATTAGGACTTTTGTCACGAAAGCAAAATGATTTAAAAGCAGTAATAGAACTAACTTATAATCTTAAACAACTAGATCCATTTGATCCGATTAAATATGATCTTGCTCTTTTTGGTTATAATTATTACAAAAACGATGTTTTATAAATCTAAAATAGCAATTATCAGATAGGAAAAAGATAAGAACTATTAAACTCCAATTAATAACTTTCTCAATTTTTTATTTATACCTTGTCTTTTCATAACACTTTCTCCCAGCCTTTCACTTATTTTGATCATTTTATTAAAAAATTTATTATCTTAATAATTTGTCAAATTTTTTTTCATTAGCTTTATGATTTAAAGTATATTTAGCTTTTATCACACCATCTCTCATCATTACAATACCAGGATTTGCTCTTATAAGCATCTTGAGTGCTATATCATCAGCAAAAACATAGGGTATATCGATTTGGCTATTTTTTAATTGTTTTTTTACTAAATTCTCATCAGAGGATGTTATTAAAAATGTATTTACATTAAATTTATTAGCTATGTTTATCCATTCTTTCAATTTGGTGGCAGTTTTAGGATTTACTTTTTTGATATCATAACTAACTATCAGCATTGTAGGTTTTTTACTTAGCAGTACGCTATCAGTAACGTCATTGCCATCATTATCATAGGTTAATATCAAAAGGGCTGATTTAGCTGCTTTCTCTACTCGAGTATCTACGAATTCGTGTTCTGCCATCCACAAGCTATCATCCCAAGGATATTGATTGGCAGGATACTCTTCTAATTGTCCTGTTGTTTTATTTTTATATATTACGAAATATTTATCTTTTAGATTGGGATCTGGTTTTAGGTCTACGCCTATTTTATATGGTAAAAAGTCTACGATAGGCAGGTATGTCAATCCATAGACGGAGACTCCTATTATAAAAAGTCCTGACACTGCTATTAATATCCACTCTACAGCATTTTTTAACCATGATTTTAAATATTTTCTTTGCCAGATGACAAAAATAATAGCTGCTGTGATAATTATATTTTTATAAAAAGTATTCCAATTGCTTAGCTTAATAGCTTCACCGAAACACCCGCAATCTGATACTGCATCAGTAATAGCTAGATATAAGGTGAGAGGCAAAAAGAATGCCATAAAGATGAGAGCCCCCCAGATAGCATACTTAGGTTTTAAATTTAATAAAAGGGCAAAACCTATGATAAACTCAGCTGCTGGTACCAAAATAGCTAAAAACAAAGCAAAAGGCATAAAAAAGTCCCAATTAAAAGCAATAAAATAATCTTCTAATTTAAATTGAAAACCCCATGGGTCTACTGCTTTTACAAAACCTGAAAAAACAAAAAGTAATCCTATCAATATTCTAACAATATGTACTGCCTTTTTCATAATAGTTGTTTTTTTACAAAATTCTAAAAATTTTTGATAATTCAAAAATTTTTTTAGCTCAATTTGTATATCCCTTTATATGCTTGTATTACTGTATTTAAAATGCTGTTTTTATCGTATTTTAGCATTTGTTTCAGCTCATTTATACTGCCATGTTCTATAAATTGATCTGGTACACCTAAGCTAATAAGTTTATTATTAAATTTATTTTTAACTAAAAAATCTGATATAGTAGAGGAGAGTCCATATAGAGTACCATCTTCGATGGTAATAATGATTTCATGATTTTTGCATAATTGGTTCAAAGTATCTACATCAAAAGGTTTCAGAAAGCGCAGATTAACATGAGTAGGATTAATTTTCAGGTTATCAAATTCTGGGTAAAGTTCTACGACATCATGTCCTGGGTTACCCAAAGAGATTATCAAAACTTTTTCACCTTCTCTTAGTATTTGTGCTTTGCCAATAGGTAAAAGTTCAAAAGGTTTATCAAAATTTACAAACTCAGCAATAGCTTTAGGATATCTAATAGCAAAAGGTCCCATTCTGTATTTATAGGCCGTATACATTAGATTTCTAAGTTCGATACAGTCTATAGGAGCACTTATGATCATGTTAGGTATTAAATTCAAATATGCTAGGTCAAAAACTCCCTGATGAGTTTTGCCATCCTCTCCTACTATGCCGCCTCTATCGATAGCAAAAATGACTGGAAGATTCTGCAAAGCTACATCGTGTATTATCTGGTCGAAACCTCTTTGTAGAAATGTGGAATAAATGGTAGCGAATGGTATCAGACCTTGTGCAGCTAAACCAGCAGAAAAAGTAACAGCATGCTCTTCGGCTATGCCCACATCGAATACTCTATTTGGATATTTAGCATACATAATGTCTAATGACGAGCTAGATACCATAGCTGGTGTAACTGCTACGACTCTATCATCCATATCTGCGAGTTCTAATATTGTATTGCCAAAAACATCTTGATACCTTAAAGGACTGTTTTTGTCATTTCTATTACTAAAAATTTCACCAGTTTCAGGGTCAAATTTACCTGGACTATGAAATGCAACAGCATTTTTCTCAGCTGGTGGGTATCCTCTACCTTTTTGAGTCAATACATGTAATATTTTGGGACCAGGTATATTTTTCAGATTATTCAAAATTTTTACCAATTGTTCTATATCATGACCATTAACTGGACCAAAATATCTTAGATTAAAGAATTCAAAAAAATTAGAATGTTTTAATAAAGTATTTTTTATAATAGATGAAATTTTATTAAAAAATCGACGAATTAGGGTTCCTTTTAAATGTTCGTATGCAGTGTTTTTTAATTGGTTATATGATTTAGAAGCTATAAAATGTGTAAAATAATTTTTTAAAGCTCCAGTGCTTTCGTCAATAGAGATATTATTGTCATTATAGATTATTAAGAAGTTAGTGTTAGTAGTGCCAGCATGATTTATAGCTTCGTAAGCCATACCTCCTGTCAGGCTACCATCACCTATCACTGCTATAAAATTATTTTTACTATCTGGATTAATAATTTTTTCTGCAGAAGCCATTCCTAGTGCAGCAGATATGCTAGTACTAGCGTGACCTGTGCCAAATACATCATGAATACTCTCTTCTCTTGTAGGAAATCCACTTATACCTTTAAATTTTCGAATAGTTCTAAATTCTTCTCTACGTCCTGTAATTATTTTGTGTGGATAACATTGATGACCTACATCCCATACAATTTTATCATCAGGACTATTAAAAACATAATGTAAAGCAATGGTTAACTCTACAACACCTAAATTTGCTCCAACGTGTCCAGGAGTGTTACACATCACCTCTATAATATATTCTCTAATCTCATTGGCTATAGATTTAAGCTCTTTGAGAGAAAATTTTTTCAAATCCTCTGGACCATTTATTTTAGCTAATAAAGGATATTTTGGCATATTTATAATTTATACAAAATTATTGAAAATTTTTCAAATCAGAATTGATAAATAACATTTTTTTTTAATTTAGATATTTTAAAAAATATTGCTTAGCATTTTATTAATAATTATTAACTTTGGACCTTAGTTTTTTTAAAAAAAATCATCTTTTTATGCTTAATTATATAAAAGGTTTATTAGTTTCTATAAATCCATCTAAGGTAATAATAGAATCTTTAGGCATGGGCTTTGAGGTTCAAATCACTATAAATACTTTTGAAAAGATTAAAGAATCTAAAGAGATAACAGTTTTGACACATTTAATATTGAAAGATGATGGTATACAATTGTATGGATTTGCAGATGAAGATGAAAGAGAAGCTTTTAGATTATTGATTACAGTTAATGGCATTGGACCTAATACAGCTCGTAATCTATTATCTACATTGACACCGATAGATTTGTATTCGGCTATTCAAAGCAAAGATGTTACTAGTTTACAAAAAGTAAAAGGTATAGGTATTAAATCAGCTGAAAGAATAATAATAGAATTAAAAAATAAAATCCCAGAAATTCAACAAAGTTTAAAAAATTTATCTAATTTTGATACTAATTTTTATCAAGATGCGTTATTAGCCTTAAAACAATTAGGTTATTCTGTGAAAGAAGCCGAAAACGCATTGAATAAAGTTTTAAAAAATCATTCCAAGGAAGAGTATGTTTCTTTGGATAAACTAATAAAATTAGCTTTTAAGTATTTATAAACTTTAATAATAGTGAAAAAAATATCAACTCATTCTATACCTTTTATTAGATGTATATTTGTATTATCTATATTTTCATTTTTTATATTTTATTCTTTTTCACCGAAATATTATTATGTAAGTAATGAGTTAAATATTCAGCATTTTCCAGGCCCCCCAGATACCTTAGATTCTTTGAAATATCCTATTGGCAATCAGCAAATAATAGGACCTCCACCTTTGATAATTTCGCCATGGGATGTAAATCCTAAAAATTTGAAAGATACTATCATCTATGATCCATCTACTAATACTTATGAATATCAACAACATATCGGAAATATTAAATTGCGCTATCCTTATGAGATGACTTTTGATGAATATTCTGAATATGATTTTCAAAAAGCATGGCAAAGAGAATGGCAAAAACAAATAACTTCTCAATCTAAAGGCAAAAGTTTATTTGATTCGCTTTTTAGGATGCATGTAAAAGATGAGGGAGTCTTTGGTAGTGGACTAATAGACATCAGACCTAGTGGTACGGCTGAAATAATTTTTGGATACAAGGGTTATAGAAGGGATGACCCATCACTTACTGTTAAGCAAAGAAAGTATGGAAATTTAGATTTTCAAGAAAAAATTCAATTAAACTTAATGGCAAAAGTAGGTGATAAGGTAAACTTCAATGTAAGATATAATACAGAATCTAGTTTTGACTTTGATAATAAAATAAAGTTAGAATATGAGGGCAAAGAGGATGAAATTATCAAAAAAATAGAAGCTGGAGACGTAACCTTGCCACTTAATAGCACCTTGATAAGTGGTAGTCAAAGCTTATTTGGTCTAAAAACTCAATTACAGTTTGGCAAAGCTACTGTAACAGCTGTACTTTCTCAGCAAGAGAGTCAAACTAGTTCTATTACTGTAGCTGGCGGTGCAGAGGTGAGAGAATTTAAAATCGAAGCTCTTGATTACGAAGAAAATAAACACTTCTTTATCTCTCAATATTTTTATAATAATTACAACAAATTTTTAGAACGACTCCCAATAATTTCTAGCCCTGTAAACATTACTAAAATAGAAGTATGGATTACAAATATTGGTCCTGCTACTCAAGAAAATAGAAATATCGTAGCATTTCAAGATTTGGGAGAATATCAGCCATATAATCAAGATATTTTACCTAATTTCACTCCAGATGCTTATTTACCTAGTAATAGAAGCAATAATTTACTACAAATAGTAAATCCAGCAAATATTAGAAATTTGAATGATGTAAATTCATATCTTTCTGCTCAAAATTTGAAAATGGGTACTGATTATGAAAAAATAGAAAATGCACGTAAGTTATCTGAATCAGAATATACTGTAAATAATCAATTAGGATTTATTTCTCTCAATATTAGACTTCGTCCAGATCAAGTGTTGGCTGTTGCTTATCAATATACAGTTGTAGGCAGTGATAGTGTTTATCAAGTGGGAGAATTTTCTACTGATGGTATAGATCCTCCTAATTGTTTAGTTGTTAAATTATTAAAACCTGCCTCAATAAATACTAAATTACCTGTTTGGAACCTAATGATGAAAAATGTTTATTCTATTGGTGGCTATCAGATTAGTAATGAAGATTTTAGATTAAATATTATTTATAAAAGTGAAAATCTCGGTGTAGGTGCTGGTTATTTGACAGAATCTAACATGTCTCTTATGCACATCT
>LSQX01180477.1_pt1 | contig 29768 bp, 24 predicted proteins | sample 654561 | NCBI WGS metagenome assembly LSQX01 (sample SAMN04489861, study PRJNA283612) | anaerobic digester metagenome | isolation source: 4 biogas reactors fed with cattle manure at either 37C or 55C with and... | place: Denmark: Kongens Lyngby | collected 2014 | reverse complement strand
CAATTAGATAATTTCCGTCAAGAGGTTGATGGTAAGGGTTTATCTTCTTATCCACACCCACACTTGATGCCTGAGTTCTGGCAGTTCCCAACTGTTTCTATGGGTCTTGGCCCAATGATGGCAATTTACCAAGCCCGTTTCTTAAAGTATTTGCATGCTCGTGGCATTGCTGATACCTCTGGCCGTAAGGTTTGGGTTTTCTGCGGTGACGGTGAAATGGATGAGCCAGAGTCTTTAGGTGCGATTGGTTTAGCTGCCCGTGAAAAATTAGACAACTTGATTTTTGTTGTTAACTGTAACCTTCAGCGTTTAGATGGTCCTGTTCGTGGTAACGGCAAAATCATTCAAGAGCTAGAGGGTGAGTTCCGCGGTTCAGGTTGGAATGTTATTAAGTTAATTTGGGGTAGTTATTGGGATCCTTTATTAGCTCGTGATAAAGACGGTATTTTACGCAAGGTCATGGAAGAAACCATCGATGGTGAGTACCAAGCTTATAAAGCAAATGATGGCGCTTTTGTCCGTGAGCATTTCTTTGGTAAGGACCCTCGTCTACTTGAGATGGTTAGCCGCATGAGTGACGAACAAGTTTGGCGATTAAACCGTGGTGGCCATGATCCTAACAAGGTATATGCAGCCTTTGATGCAGCAATGAAGACTGTAGGTCAGCCAACAGTAATTTTAGCTAAGACAATTAAAGGCTATGGTTTAGGAGAGCAAGTTCAGGGTAAAAACCCGTCTCATCAACAGAAAAAACTAGAAGATGAGTCATTGCTTCAATTACGTGATCGTTTAAATATTCCTATTCCTGACGAAAAAATCTCTGAAGTTCCTTATTTCAAGCCATCAGAAGATTCTGCAGAAATGCGCTATTTGCGTGAGCGTCGTGAAGCCTTAGGTGGTTACTACCCACGTCGCCGTACTGATTCTGATGAGCGTTTAACTGTACCTGGTTTGGAGTACTTCAAAGCGGTTACTGATGCCACGCCTGAAGGTCGTGAGTTATCGACAACTCAATCGTTTGTACGCTTCCTAAATCAATTGTTACGTGATAAGCAGTTAGGTCATCGTGTTGTTCCTATCCTCTCTGATGAGAGCCGTACCTTTGGTATGGAGGGTTTATTCCGTCAAATTGGTATTTATGCCCCTGAGGGTCAGAAGTATGTACCGGTTGATAAAGACCAAGTAATGTACTACCGCGAAACAGAGAACGGTCAGTTATTACAGGAAGGTATTAATGAAGCTGGGGCTACTTGCTCATGGATTGCTGCAGCGACGTCTTACTCGACCAGTAATCGCATTATGATTCCGTTTTTTGTGTATTACTCAATGTTCGGTTTCCAACGAGTTGGTGATTTACTATGGGCTGCTGGTGATATCCAGGCGCGTGGCTTCCTCTTAGGCGGTACAGCTGGTCGCACCACACTTAACGGTGAAGGCTTACAGCACGAAGACGGTCATAGCTTGTTGTTGGCTTCTACTATTCCTAATTGTGTTTCTTATGACCCAGCTTTTGGTCATGAGGTTGCTGTTATTATGCAGCACGGCTTGAAGCGCATGGTTCAGGATCAAGAAAACGTTTACTACTACCTGACTCTTATGAATGAGAGCTACCCAATGCCTGGCCTAAAAGAAGGTGACGAAGAGGGTATCCTTAAGGGTATGTATCGCTTTAGCGAAGGTGCGGCTGGTGAGCACAAAGTAAACTTACTTGGTTCAGGTACTATTTTACGCGAAAGTATTGCCGCTCAAGAGCTTCTTGAAAAAGATTGGGGTGTGAGTGCTGATGTTTGGAGTGTTACTAGTTTTACTGAGTTACGTCGTGAAGGTCTTGATGTGAATCGTGAAAACTTATTAAATCCGACAGCGACTCAAAAAGTACCTTATGTGACTCAGCTTTTAGATGAGACGACAGGTCCAATCGTTGCCAGCACTGACTATATGAAGGCAATTCCGGATCAAATTCGTGAGTTTATCCCTGCAAATAGATCTTATCGTGTGTTGGGTACTGATGGCTATGGTCGCTCAGACTTCCGTCATCAACTACGTAAGCATTTTGAGGTTGATCGTTACTTTATTACCATAGCTGCTTTAAGAGGCTTAGCTGACGAGGGTAAGATATCTACGGATAAAGTGGCTGAGGCAATTGAAAAGTATGGCATTGACTCTAATAAACCTAATCCGCATCACGCTTAAGGGAGAAACGTCAAGATGAGTAACTTAATTGAAGTTAAAGTACCTGATATTGGTGATTTCGACGAGGTGGACGTAATTGAAGTACTAGTATCAGTCGGTGACCATATCGAAGAGGATCAAAGCCTCATTACCGTTGAGTCAGATAAAGCCTCGATGGAGATTCCATCGAGTACCGCTGGAGTGGTTAAATCACTTAAGGTTAGTGTTGGTGATAAGGTGGCAGAGGGTACTGTTTTGTTAGAGGTTGAGGCTGCTGGAGCATCCGCGGAGTCAGCGGCTCCAGCTCCAGCACCTGCAAAAGCTGTTGCTGCCGAAGCAGTAGCGCCAGTAGCAACAGCTACTGAGCCAGCGCCAGCTTCTAGCGGCGGTGTGGTAGCGGTTGTTGTACCGGATATCGGTGACTTTGATGAGGTTGACGTTATTGAGGTTATGGTCTCAGTAGGCGACACCATCGAAGAGGAACAAAGCTTAATTACTGTCGAGTCTGACAAGGCATCAATGGAGATACCTAGTAGTCATGCTGGTAAGGTAGTGGCTGTTAAAGTACAGATCGGCGATAAGGTTGCTAAAGGTTCTTTAGTTCTTGAAGTAGAGGCTGCGGGCGCTCCAGCGGCTGCGCCTTCTCAAGCTGAGGTAGCACCTGTTGCCGAGCAGGCTGCACCGGCTGCAACCCCTGCTGCTGAGCCTAGCCCTGCTCCTGTATCAGCAACTGAGAAGGAATCGCCAACAGCATCCTATGCTTTGACTGCGCAAGAAATTCGCAATCTACCACATGCTTCTCCGTCAGTGAGAAAGTTTGCACGTGAGCTTGGCGTGGATTTAGCGTCAGTTAAAGGGACAGGTTCTAAGGGCCGCATTATTATTGATGATGTGCGTCAGTACGTTAAAAATGCACTATCGATTGGCTACAGTCAGCCGTCTGCAGCACCAGCGGCTAGTAAGGTAGTTGAGGGTGGTGGTCTTCAGGTATTAGATTGGCCGAAAATTGATTTCACTAAATTTGGTGAAATCGATACGCAGCCATTATCTCGTATCAAAAAGATTTCGGGCGCTAACTTGCACCGTAACTGGGTCATGATTCCTCATGTGACTAATAACGATAAAGCGGATATTACTGATTTAGAGAGTTTCCGTAAGTTATTAAATAAAGAGCATGAGCGTGAGGGTTTGCGTTTCACAATGTTGGCATTCTTAATCAAAGCGGTTGTTGCTACGCTTAAGAAATTCCCTGAGTTTAATGCCTCTTTAGATGGTGATAACTTAGTACTTAAGAAGTATTACAACATCGGTTTTGCCGCTGATACTCCGAGTGGTTTAGTCGTACCGGTGATCCGTGATGCGGATAAGAAGTCTATTGTTGAGATTGCTAGTGAGATGGGTGAGTTAGCAAAAGCTGCTCGTGACGGTAAGTTATCACCAAGCCAGATGCAAGGTGGTTGTTTTACCATTTCTTCTTTAGGCGGTATTGGTGGTACTGACTTTACACCGATTATTAATGCTCCTGAAGTAGCTATTTTAGGCGTTTCTCGATCTAGCATCGAGCCGGTGTGGAATGGTTCAGAGTTTAAGCCTCGCCTAATGTTGCCGATGTCTCTATCTTATGATCACCGTGTGATTGATGGTGCAGCAGCAGCTCGATTCAACGCTTATTTAGCTTCCTTAATGTCCGACTTCCGTCGTGTAGCGCTATAAGGGGATATAAAATGAGCGAAATTCAAGTTGTAGTTCCTGATATCGGCGATTTTGATACCGTTGATGTGATCGAGGTCTTAGTTGAAGTGGGTGATGTGATTGAGGCTGAGCAGAGCTTAATCACTGTAGAGTCTGATAAAGCCTCAATGGAAATACCTTCTTCACATGCAGGTAAGATCACGGCTTTGGCGGTTAAGCTTGGTGATAAGGTGTCTGAAGGCACTGTTTTGCTAACGCTTGAAGCCAGTGACTCAGCTGCCGGTAGCGAAGCGCCTAAAACTGAGGCAGCTCCTGCCGCAGTGTCGCCAGCTCAATCAGCTGCTCCCGCTGCGGTTCCGGCCGGAGTAAGCGCTAAAGCTGGTGAGGGTGCCTATGATGTGGTTGTCCTAGGAGCCGGCCCTGGCGGTTATTCTGCGGCTTTTAGAGCGGCGGACTTAGGATTAAAGGTTGCTTTGATTGAGCGTTACTCGACACTTGGTGGTGTTTGTCTAAATGTAGGGTGTATCCCTTCTAAGGCATTGCTGCACAATGTCTCAGTGCTAGAGGCGGCTAAAACTTTAGGCGCAGCGGGTATTTCCTTTGCTGAGCCAGAAGTTAATTTAGATAAGTTACGAGCTGCTAAAGATCAGGTCATTAGCAAGTTGACCGGTGGTCTAGCCTTTATGGCTAAAGCGCGTAAAGTCGATGTGATTGTCGGTAATGCAAGCTTTAAAGATGACCATCATTTTGTCGTAGATAAGGATGATGGTTCAAGCCAAGAGGTTGCTTTCCATCACGCCATTATCGCGGCTGGTAGTGAGTCTGTTAAATTGCCTTTCCTTCCAGAGGATGAGCGCGTAGTTGACTCTACCGGTGCTTTAGAGCTACGTCAAAAGCCTGAGAAAATGCTTGTTATTGGTGGTGGCATTATCGGTTTGGAAATGGCTACTGTGTATTCAGCGCTCGGTGCTCGCATTGATGTGGTTGAGATGATGGATAGCTTATTTGCAGGTGCCGACAAGGATTTAACCAAGGTTTGGGAAAAGCGCAATAAGCATCGTTTTGATAACCTTATGCTCAAAACTAAGACGGTTAGTGCGGAGGCTAAAGAAGACGGTATTTATGTCAGCTTTGAAGGTGATAAGGCCCCGTCTGAGCCACAGCGTTATGACTTAGTTTTACAAGCAGTTGGTCGTCGTCCAAATGGTGCGAAGCTGAGTGCTGATAAGGCAGGTGTGCATGTAGATGAGCAAGGCTTTATTCCAGTTGATGCTCAGATGCGTACTAACGTATCACATATTTTTGCGATTGGTGATATTGTTGGCCAGCCAATGTTGGCTCACAAAGCCGTTCATGAGGCGCATGTGGCTGCACAGGTTATTGCCGGACAAAAGAGTGTTTTTGATGCGCGTGTGATTCCATCTGTGGCATATACTCATCCAGAAATTGCTTGGGTAGGCTTAACCGAAGAGCAGGCGAAGGTAGAGGGTATTAAGGTCCAGAAGGGCGTATTCCCTTGGAATGCTTCAGGTAGAGCCATCGCTAATGGTACTGAGGATGGCTTTACAAAGCTTTTATTTGATGCAGAAACTAAGCGTATCTTGGGTGGTGCAATTGTCGGTGATCATGCCGGTGATTTAATCTCTGAAGTTTGCTTAGCGGTTGAAATGGGTGCAGATATTGATGATATCGGTGCTACAATTCACCCTCATCCGACCTTGGGTGAGTCTGTTGGTATGGCAGCTGAAGCAGCACATGGTGTTTGTACTGACTTACCGCCAGTAAAGCGTTAAAATAGTCTTTGTTTAGGCTAAGCGTAGGGTGCTTTAATTAAACGCGCCCTACGCTTTTTTTATGTTTATTTTTTGTTATTGTTAATTTATGAGTATCATACCCACTTCCAGTAGCAGCCTTAATCAATGGCTGAGTTATTTAGAGCAGTTGCATAGCAAAGAAATTGATTTAGGGCTTGAGCGTATTAAGCAGGTAGCTGAGCGGCTTAATACAGAGTGGGATGGTATTAAAATTGTAGTTGGTGGGACAAATGGTAAGGGTTCTACTTGCGCTATGCTGGAATCTATTTATCTAGCAGCAGGTTATCGAGTTGGTCTATACACCTCGCCTCACTTAATTCGATTCAATGAGCGTATCCGCTTAAACCGTAGTCAAGCGACAGATGAGCAGATTGTTGAGCAATTTGCGCGTATTGAGGAAGCGAGAGGGGATATTAGTCTCAGTTATTTCGAATATACAACATTAGCCGCTATCTTATTATTTAAAGACAGTGAAACAGAGGTTGCTATTTTTGAGGTCGGTTTAGGTGGTCGTTTAGATGCGGTCAATATTATTGACGCAGACTGCTCAATTATCACTTCAATTGCTATTGACCACGTAAGCTACTTAGGCGATAGCCGTGAGCAGATCGCTTGGGAGAAAGCTCATATTTATCGAAAAGACAAGCCTGCAATTTGTGCAGATCCTGAGCCACCACAATCATTATTAGATTATGCTGCTGAGGTTGGTGCTGATTTGCAGTTATTTGGTCGTGACTTTAACTTTAGTGGTGATCAAGTTCAGTGGACTTTTTCTGGTAAGAATCAGCGACGTAATGCTCTAGGATACCCCTCACTAAGGGGTGCCAATCAGTTAATTAATGCAGCTGCCTCTTTAGCTGCTATTGAGGCATTAAAAATGTCAGTGCCGGTACCAAATCAGTCGATAAGAGAGGGCCTTTTGCAGGTTGACTTGCCAGGACGTTTTCAGATTTTACCGGGACAACCGACGATTGTGTTGGACGTCGCTCACAATCCACATGCAGCTGCGGTACTGCAACATAACCTTCACGCCATGTCATATTTTCCTTATACTACAGCAGTGTTAGGGATGTTAAATGATAAGGACGTTGATGAGGTGATTAAAAACTTCGCTAAATCGGTCGATTATTGGTATTGTGCTACTTTACCTGGTGAGCGTGGGCTCTCAGGAGAGGAATTAGCTGATAAAATAAATCACTTAATACCAAAAGATAAAGACGGTTTACCAAAGGTTGAGGTCTTTGAGTCTCCTCGTTTAGCCTATGAGGCGGCTAAAGAGCGCAGTCAACTCGAAGATAGGATAGTTGTTTTTGGTTCATTTTTAACAGTAGCAGATGTGTTAGAGCATCTACAATCATCGAATTAATCTAAGGATTATAAGAAATATTATGGCATTATTCGGTTCAGGTAAAAATCAACGACCAAGTGCTCAATATGAGCAAAAACGTAGTAATTCTCGCCAGCAAGATCGCTATCAAAATGAACGCGAGATGAGGGAGCAACGAGTAAGATCTCGTAATCGCCTGCTTGGCTCAGTGATTTTAGTCATGGTGGCAGTTATCGTTTTGCCATTAATTCTTAAAACAGGTGATGATACTAGTAAAAATACAATTACTAGCGCACCATTAATTGCACCTGATTCTAATATTGGGCAAGGTAGTTTAGTTATTGAAGGCTCAACGAGTGCAGAAATACCGAGCGACTCTGATATTTTAGAGGAGTTTGAAGAGTCAGCAGAAACGCAGAGCGAGGGTTTGTCCATTGCAGAGGGTGGACTTTTACCAGGCGAGAGCATAGATAGTCCTTTAGCTATTGATGGTGCTTTATCTGAGGAAGAAAGCGACGCTCAAACCACCGCTGAAGCGGACTCTTCTAGCGTTTCTATTGCTGAATCCACAGCTGCACAAAGTGAAGTAGAGGCTGCAGAAGCTAGAGCACGTGCAGAGCAAGAAGCCGCTGCTAAAGAAGAGCGTGCTAAACGAGAGCAAGCTAGAGCCGCAGCAGCAAAGGCTGAGCAAGAGAAAAAGCAACAAGCTTCCGCAGCTGCTAGTAATAAGCGTACCGATGATGGTAGTAAGGCATTAGCCATTCTTGAGGGTAGAGAGGCTAAGCCCGCCGCTAGTACAGCAGCCCCTGCAGTAAGTAGTAGTGCTGAGTTTAGTCTACAGGTCGCGTCTTACTCTAGTTCTGGTGATGCACGAACTCAGCGTGACCGTTTAAGAAGCTCTGGTGTTTCCAATGCCTATATTCAAAGCGCGACAGTCAATGGTAAGCAAGTGTTTCGCTTGCGTGTAGGTCCATTCTCTAGTAGGGAAGCTGCGCAGGCAGCTCAAACTCGCTTACGTGCTTTGAATTTTAGCGATAGCTTTGTGACAGGCCGTTAATCCCTTGGTCTCTAGCAAGTATTTTTAATTATGTCGCCTTTTGATTATATTGTTTTGGGGATAATTCTCGCTTCTGGTCTTTTAGGACTATTGCGGGGATTCCTCAAAGAGGTTTTCTCGTTATTAGCTTATGTTTTAAGCTTTCTAGCAGCAATTTGGTGGGGACCAAATCTAATCCCTATGTTGTCCCGGTATATTGATCAGGCAGTATTGACCGTAGGCTTAGCTTATTTTCTTGTGTTTATTGCTTGTTTATTAGTATTAGGACTTTTAAATAAAACCTTAGGTGCATTATTAGATGTCACTGGTTTGGGCTCCGCTGATCGAGGATTAGGCTTTTTATTCGGGATTTTTCGTGGTGTTGTTATTGTTTTGATTCTTGTTCTAATTGCAGGTTGGAGCGCTTTGCCACGTGAAACTTGGTGGGTTGAGTCCAGTTTTGCTCATATGGCTGTAGACGCAATTAGGCAGATTAAAACTTGGTTACCTGAAGGTATTGCAGTTTATTTACCTTATTAATTTGATTTAAAATTAACTATTATTTTTTAGGTGTATTTTCATGAGCGGTATTATTGGTATTCACGGTTGCTCACCAGTTAATCAACTACTTTATGACGGTTTGTTGCTTTTACAGCATCGTGGTCAGGATGCCGCAGGTATAGCTACTTATCAAAATAATCAGTTTCATATTTTCAAGGCTCGTGGTCTAGTGCGCGATGTTTTCCGGACGCGCAATATGCGTTCTTTACCCGGTAATAGCGGCATTGGTCAGGTACGATATCCTTCAAGTAGCAGTGTTGCAAATGACGCTGAAGAAGAAGCGCAGCCCTTTTATGTTAATGCTCCCTACGGCATTACTTTTACCCACAATGGATACCTGACTAATTCAAGTGAATTGAGAGAGTCTTTGTTTAAGCATGACCGTCGTCATATTAATACTAGCTCTAATAGTGAGGTGTTATTAAACGTTTTTGCTCATGAGTTATATGAGCTAAGTAAAAGCAGTACTCTTCAAGTTGACGAGGTATTTGATGCCGTTACTGCTGTGCATCGACGTGTTAAAGGTGCCTATGCTGTTATTGCACAAATTGCAGGTTACGGCTTATTAGCTTTTAGAGATCCTAATGGTATTCGTCCTTTATGTTTAGGAACTCAGGAAACTACTGAGGGCGTGGAGTGGATAGTAGCTTCCGAATCAGTCGCAATTGAGGGGATTGGTTTCCAGTTTGTGCGTGATGTAGCGCCAGGGGAGGCGGTATTCATTGATTTAGAGGGTAAGCTGCATTCTCGTCACTGCGCAGATAATGCAACTCTAAGCCCCTGTATTTTTGAGTATGTTTACTTCGCGCGTCCTGACTCTACAATCGATGGTGTTAATGTCTATAATTGCCGCTTACGTATGGGTGATCTACTAGCCAAGAAGTTGGCTCGTGAATTACGTCTATCTGAAATAGATGTGGTGATGCCGATTCCTGACTCCTCCAGACCAGCGGGTATGGAGTTAGCCTCGACTCTCGATTTGCCTTATCGTGAGGGTTTTATCAAAAATCGTTACATTGGGCGAACTTTCATTATGCCGGGTCAGGCAGTGCGTAAAAAATCCGTACGCCAAAAGCTTAATCCAATGCGAATTGAGTTTAAAGATAAAAATATTCTTTTAGTTGATGATTCAATTGTTCGTGGTACCACTAGTCGTGAAATTGTGACGATGGCTAGACATGCAGGCGCTAATAAGGTTTTCTTTGCATCAGCGGCACCAGCAGTTCGTTATCCTAATTTTTATGGTATCGACATGCCTGATCAAAATGATTTAATTGCTTATGGCAAAACAACTGAGCAGATAGCACAAGAAATTGGCGCAGATGCGTTAGTTTTCCAAGATTTGAATGATTTAAAGGCAGCTATTGCTGATATTAATCCAAAGATTGATCGCTTTGAGGCGTCTTGTTTTGATGGTGATTATGTTACAGGCGATGTGTTCTTAACAAAATAAGGTTAAAGGGGTGAATATAATTCACCCCTTATATTTAGCTAAGCTTGATGTCTTGCATCATATTCTTTTGAGCAGCGCTCAAAGAAATCAACGATTAAAGCGCTGGAGTCGGGACCATCATCTGAATTGTAGGGTAGTGCGGCATCACCTCCACCCCATGCATGCTCTAAACTACATGCCTCAATAGTTTCGACCACTGTATGCCCTTGGTCGTAAAAGCTAGCATGTCGATACTCACGGCTGGTGCCAGTATCAAGAAACTCATAGCTTGTTTCCAAGTCCATTGGTAGATTATTTAGGTGTAAAAACTGCTTAGCTAGCTCTGTTGCATTGCTTTTATTGACTGTCATATCATTGATGCCTTGGATGATCATAGCAGGCATATAGAATGATTTTGGCTCGAACCCATTGAGATAGTGCAGTAGACAAGCATCGCTATCCAGTTCTCTATCAGCCATTACTTGTAGGCCACTTGTTATATTGTGTGCCTTATTTAAAACTGGTCCAGAATGTAAAGCGAGCGCACAAAACTCATCAGGATGATTGGCAGCCAAGAGGGATGCCATACCTGCACCAGCTGATAAACCAACTAAAAAAACTTTGCGATTATCTAACTTGTAATCCGTGATTACCGTATGGATCATCTCCATTAGCGTACGCATTTCAGCCATACCACTAAAATCTCCTCGGTCAAACCAGCGCCAGCATCGGAGCACGCTATTGCGCAAACTCTGTTGCGGGTAGAGGGTGACAAATCCATGTGATTGAGCGAGGACATTCATTTTAGTGCCATGGGCAAAAGCTGAGGCTGTTTGTCTACAACCATGCAGCATGACAACTAATGGCATGCCCTCGGTGTCCGGCTTTTGCTCAGTGGCTTCTGGCGTAAAAACGAAGTAATTAATATTGTTTATTACTGGCTCTGGGGAAGATTGCTCAGGTACAAAAACATGCTTTTCCCACTGGCCAACACTCTGTGGATCAGGTCTTTTTTCTACAATATCGCTGATTTTGGAATGGTTAGGGAAAAAGAGCCGCACCGTATCATAAAAAGCATTGGAGTAGTTTAAAAATGTATTCATGATATTAGGTCCTTTTTGGTTACTAAGACTTTCTAAATAGACTTAACACTAAAATAATGGCAATAGCGGCAAATAGCAATAACGCCCATAAAGCATACTCGACCCCGAATAGATCTACTGCAGCATCCATACATGTAGCGTAGATACCAAATAACCAAGGTACTGCAGCATCAAGTCCAGTTTGGCGCGACATAAAGACATCTGCAAAGGTCATATCACATGAAAAACTAACACTCGCAACTGAGTATTGATACCAGGCAGCGACGACTCCACCAGCAGACAAGCCAGCGGCAACTAGTGTTAACACTTTTTGGTAGATTACCGAGCTTGAAAAATTGACTAGTAAGCAAACAACCGCGATAAGAATAAAAATAAGACGTTGGAATACGCACCAAGCACATGGCAACATGCCCAGTACGTGTTGGCTAAATAATGCAAAAGTCACTGAACCCAAGCAGATTAAAGCGATAATGTTGAGTAAGGTACGTTGAGTCATATACAAATAATTAAAATTAGATCTGTGTGGAAAGTCGTAGATTCATAACTAACTCAAATATACCATTCCACATAATCTGTATGCCGATGCAAATGAGTAAAAAAGCGATTAAACGCATGACCACCGCCATACCTGTCTGACCCATTTTGGTCATAATTTTAACTGCAAAACGATTGGACAGATAGAGCAAAAAACCAATCAAAAAGCAGCCTATGGTGATGCCCATAACAGAAAACAGCTGCTCGCTATTAGCGCCAGTCTGTAACGATGCCCCCACAGTAATGGCTGCTGCAATCGAGCCCGGTCCTGCAGTAAGAGGGAAGGTCAATGGATAAAATATATTGGCTTTTGCTTTTTCAATACTAAAATCATCAGCTAGTTTTTCATGGTGACCACTATCTGGATCCTCAGCATTTAATAGTTTCCAACCTGCATGTACAACAATAAGTCCACCCGCTAGTTGTACGATAGGGATGGAAATACCAAACATTTTTAGAAATAAATTACCAAATAAAGTAGAAACTAAAAGTACAACGAAAACGTAAATTCCCACCTTGCGCGCAATGAAACGACGTACTTCCTTTGAAGTACCTGTAGTCATGCTCCAGAAAATTGGCGTCACATAAAGCGGGTTAAGAATTGGTAATAAGGTACCGAGCACTAAAAGAAAGCTACTCAGCATTGTGGCAATATAGATCATCAATTTTTAACTGAATTAGAAGTTGTAGGAAGTAGCTCGTTTAAAGCATCAATAATAGCACGTTCAAAGTTAAGTTGTGACTGTTGGTTTTCTAAAAACGGTCCCTCAATAATAAAAATATCTTCTACTCGTTCACCTAATGTTAGCAGGCGTGCCATTCGTAAATTTAGTTTAAATTGACTAAATATGTGAGCCAAGCTGTAGAGTATGCCGGGCGTGTCAGTGGTATTTACTTGTAGTCGCCAATAACGGCCGCTTTCTTCACGGTCTAGTTGTATTCTCGGTCTAACCGGAAAGCTTCGTGAGCGACGTTGACCTGGTGAGGTGGTAGGTAAAACGTCATTATCAATTTCAGGTGTTGATAGGGGATGTGCTAAATCCAACTTTGCCGCTAAGTTTTTTTCTATGTTTTTTTCAAATGTGGTGGAATCGCCAATAAAACGGGGACTTTCGACTAAAAAGCTATCTAAGGCATAACCATTTAAGCTTGTGTGAATTTGTGCTTCATAAACGTTGATTTGTTGCTCGTGAAAATAAGAGGCTATGCGTTCAAATAAAGCATCTTGGTCCTTGATAAAAACCAAGATTTGCATAGCGTCAGTCCTATCTGTTGCTCTTGCGCGGACAATGGCTTGCTCTGTATCTGTGTGTTCAAAAAGGTTAAGTGTATGCCAAGCGATATCATCTGCTTCATGTCTTAAAAAGTAAGCATTATCCATCTTCGACCAAAATAGATCACGCTGTTCGCTAGTCATTCCCTTGGCCTTAATCAGTGCTTTGGCTTCTTTTTTGCGTTGCTCCAAAATCTGACTACGATTAAAGCTATTATCGCCTAATGCGCTGGAGCAGAGATAATATAAGTTTTCAATAAGTTTGGCCTTCCAGTTATTCCAAACCTTTGGGCTGGTACCACGAATATCGGCGACTGTCAGGAGGTAGAGTGCGGCTAAACGACTTTGTTTACCGACCTTGGCAGCAAAGGCGCGAATGACCTCCTCATCGGAGAGATCCCTTTTTTGAGCGACATTTGACATGAGGAGGTGCTCAGCTACTAAAAACCTTAAGAACTCGACATGTTTTTCTTGTAAATTGTGCAGTCTAGCAAACGCTACGACATCATCAGCGCCTAGAGCTGAGTGGTCACCACCTCGACCTTTAGCAATGTCATGAAATAAGGCAGCAATATATAATAGCCATCGATCTTCAAAATTCTCCATGACTTGATGAGCTAGGGGGTTTTCATCGGCAAATTCAATCATCGTAAAACGACGTATATTGCGGATCACCATGAGGGTGTGCTCATCTACTGTATAGACACTGTCTCTTATATGTTGCATTTGTCCTACCACTTTGTTAAATGCCGGTATATATGCAGGCAGAACATTTAAAAGGCTCATCATACGTAGGCTTTGTACGATACGGCTAGGTTGCTGCAGAATCTGTAAAAATAGCCAATGATTGACTGGATTATTTCTAAACTGATCGTCGATACGGTCAACAGAGTCCCAAATTAATCGCTGGGTTCTGACAGAGATAGTTTGAATCTGTGGGTTTTGTTGAAAGACCAAAAACGTTTTGAGCAATAATTGTGGTTTGCGCTGAAAGGTATCCTCATAAATAACATCAAGCTCATCGCCAATTATTTTGAAATCTTCCTCTAATAATACCTCTTGAAGTTGTTGATTTTCAAAGAAGTAGCTCTCAAATATTTGTAAGATAAAACCACTGATAACATACACTGTCCTAGCATCCTGGTAGTACATCTGCATAAGTAGCTCGCTAGAGCGTTTACTTTGTTCAGCTTGAATACCTAATTCTTTAGCCAATGCGATTTGAGCATCAAAAAGCAAACGATCATCATTTTTATTATTCAATAAATGCAGTTCAATACGTAGGCGTTGGTAATTGCTTTCAGCTGTTTTCATCTGCAAGGCTTCATTTTCAGTCATGAATCCAGCGTTGACTAAACGATGCCATGAAGGAGTGATACCTGCAGCACGAGCAATCCAGTTAATTAGTTGAATGTCGCGAATGCCCCCAGGCGATTCTTTACAGTTTGGCTCTAAAGCATAGGGGGTATTAGCATAGCGTTTATGCCTTTGTCTGTACTCTAACGCTTTAGCCCGATAAAAAGAAGCCGGGTTTAACTGCTGTTTGAAACGTTTCTGCAGTGCTTGATAGTTGTTTTTGTCACCGACAATCAAACGTAATTCTAGTAGGCCAGTCTCTGTTGTAATATCTTTGCGAGCCTCTTCTAGGCATTCGTCAATAGTGCGTACACTATGACCGACCTCAAGGCCAAGGTCCCAAAGTGCAGCGATAAAAACTTCTAATAATTCTTGCTCAGCTATTGATGGTGATTGCTTAAGTAGTATTAATAAATCAATATCTGAGCAAGGGTATAACTCACCGCGACCATACCCTCCAACAGCACACAAGGAGGCATACTTAGGAAGGGGTTTATGAATAGCCATTTCCTTTAGAATACGATCAACGATCTTGCGTAAGCTAATCAGTAACTCATCAGGTCTGCTGCGATCCTGTTTGTACAGTGCTATAGCTTGATCATAGTTGTTACGTAGTTTTTCTTTTAGTTCTAGGCTCTTTGCGGTGAATTGCATAGTGGCTTACTCTGCCGGAGGTTCAGGCATACCTGGTGAGGTAGATAAAACCTCATAGCCATCATCAGTCACTATCAGTTGATGCTCCCATTGAGCAGAGAGGCTGCGGTCTTTGGTCACTACGGTCCACTGGTCACCAAGAACAGAGGTCTGAAGCTTACCGGCATTAATCATTGGCTCAATAGTAAAAACCATGCCCTTAACTAATTTTAGACCGGTACCTGGTTTGCCGTAATGAAGGATTTGTGGATCTTCGTGCATAACCTCACCAATACCGTGCCCACAGTAATCACGCACTACTGAAAACCCAGCTGCTTCTGCGTGGCTCTGGATAGCATGCCCAATATCACCTAACGTGGCGCCAGGCTTTACAGCACGGATGCCTTTCCACATGCATTCATATGTTGTTTCAACTAAACGACGGGCTAAGATTGAGGGCTTACCAATCATGAACATGCGACTTGTATCGCCAAACCAACCATCTTGTTCAATCGTAATATCTAAGTTGATAATGTCGCCGTCTTTAAGTTTTTTATCGCCCGGAATACCGTGACATACAACGTGATTAACCGATGTACAAATGGCACCAGGAAAGGGGGGATGACCATAACCGATAGTGGCAGAACGTATGCCTAACTCTACAATACGGTCAGTCGTTAAGCGATCAATTTCAGCAGTAGTGATACCTGCTTTAATATGTGGGGTTAAGTAGTCTAAAATACCGGCAGCTGTCTGAGCCGCACGACGAACTTTAGCAATATCGTCAATGTTTTTTATAGTTGCCATTAAATCGTTTCCAAAATGTTTAACAATCGTATATAATTATACACTTTATTTTCTCAGCGATATTTATAGCAATTAGAAGCTATTAGATTCGAAGCTAATAGATATTAAGTAATTAATTAATAAAAGAAAAGTAATAGGCTACTAGCTTGTATTAGTTTTTACTACGGGAAAACCTCTTTTTTATTTTAAATCGCGTGTGTACCACCCAGGGGTGTTGGTCTAGACTTTGTATCTTGTAGAACTTGTCTATGCCGATCCTGAGTATGCACAAGACCAAACCCTTTGGAGATAATCATATGTCATTATTACGTGAAATGCTAGAAGCAGGTGTGCACTTTGGCCACCAAACTCGTTACTGGAACCCGAAAATGGCTCCTTACATTTTCGGTCAGCGCAACAAAATTCACGTTGTTAACTTAGAAAAAACTGTTCAAAAGTACATCGAAGCAATGGACTTCCTGCGCGCCTCTGCTGCTCGTGGTGAAGAAATTCTTTTCGTAGGTACTAAGCGCGCTGCTCGCGATATTATCGCTCAAGAAGCTGCTCGCTCTGGTTCACCATACGTTAACAACCGCTGGTTAGGCGGCATGATGACTAACTTTAAAACTGTTAAGTCGTCAATCAAGCGCTTAAAAGATATGGAAGCAGCTGAGGCTGATGGTAGCACTGAGTTAATGAGCAAAAAAGAAGCGCTTATGTTCAGTCGCGAGCTAGACAAGCTTGAAAAATCAATCGGTGGTATTAAAGATATGGCTAGACTGCCTAGCGTGATCTTTGTAATCGACGTTGGTTACCACAAAATTGCTATTCAAGAAGCGCGTACTCTAGGTATTAAGATTGTTGGTGTTGTTGATACTAACCACTCTCCTGATGAGATCGATTACGTTATTCCTGGTAATGATGACTCTGCTAAAGCTATCGCTTTATACGCCCGTGGTGTTGCTGATGCAGTTATCGCTGGCCGCGAAGCTCGTGATGGCGCTTTAGTTGAAATGCTTCAGGAAGAGCAGCAAGCTGAAGAGGCTGCTGAGGAAGTAGTTCAAGAAGCTGAAGAAACTTCTGAAGAGTAATTTATTTACTCGATCGTTTTTTGCCTTAATATTGTCACTTTATTAAGGTAGATTCACAAGAACAGTTGGGCTGTTCGGATTAGAGACAATGAATGGCCCCGTCACTATTAAACGGGGCCTTTTTTATTTTTGGAGAATTACATGGCTGCAATTACCGCTGCAATGGTGAAAGAACTTCGTGAAAAGACTGATGCACCGATGATGGAGTGCAAAAAGGCTTTGACTGAAGCTGATGGCGATATAGCTCGTGCAGAAGAAATTTTGCGTGTTAAATTAGGTAATAAAGCCAGCAAAGCTGCTAGCCGCGTTACTGCTGAAGGTTTAGTCGGTATTTACGTTGCTGATGACGCTAAAACAGGCGCATTAGTTGAGGTTAACTGCGAGACTGATTTCGTTTCTAAAAACGATGACTTCATTAACTTTGTTAATGATATAACCAAGCTAGTTGTTGAAACTAACCCAGCAGATCTTGAAACTTTAAATGCTACAGCATTCCGTGACGGTACTGTTGAGTCTGTGCGCGCTGCTTTAGTTGGTAAAATCGGTGAGAACTTAGCAGTTCGTCGCTTCCAGCGTTTTGATACTGAAGATAAATTATCACTTTACAACCACGGTGGTCGTATTGGTGTATTGGTCGACTATAGCGGTTCAGATGAAGTTGGTAAGGATTTAGCAATGCACGTTGCAGCTACTCGTCCACAAGCTTTAGATGCTGATGGCGTTCCTGCTGAGCTAATTGAAACTGAGCGTTCTGTTGCTAAGCAAAAAGCAGAAGAAGACGGCAAGCCTGCTAACATCATCGAAAAGATTGTTGAAGGTTCTGTTGCTAAGTTCTTAAAAGAGGTTGCTTTAGTTTCTCAGCCTTTCGTTAAGGATGATAAGCAGACTGTTGAGCAAATGCTTAAAGCTAACAATGCTTCTGTTAAAAATTTCGTTATCTTTGTTGTTGGTGAAGGTATCGAGAAAAAAGAAGAAGACTTTGCTGCTGAAGTTGCCGCTGCTCAAGCTTCTCTATAGTATTGAGTAAGTTATTGGAATCATTGTGTTGAGCAGTTTCTGATAACAACAAAACCGAGGTCGATTAGATCTCGGTTTTTTTATGCATGCTCCTATTAGCTTCTCAAACTTTGATAAAATAGGGCGATTCTTTTTATATGGTGCGAAAATGACTAGTGAAATTGCTTATAAACGAGTGTTATTAAAACTCTCAGGTGAAGCGTTAATGGGGGAAGACTCTTTTGGCATTAACCGCCAAACTATTTCTCGCATGACCCAAGATGTTGCTGAAATTGCTAAGATGGGAGTTGAGTTAGCCATTGTTATTGGTGGTGGTAATATTTTCCGAGGTGTAGCACCTGGTGCTCAGGGCATGGATAGAGCTACTGCTGATTATATGGGTATGATGGCGACTGTGATGAATGCTTTAGCGCTACAGGATGCTCTAAAGGGGCACGGAGTAGTTGCTCGTGTTCAGTCTGCTATCAATATTGATCAGGTCGTAGAGCCTTATATTCGTCCCAAAGCACTTCGTTATCTTGAAGAGAATAAAGTCGTGATTTTTGCCGGTGGTACTGGTAACCCATTCTTTACGACTGATACTGCTGCAGCTTTGCGTGGTGCCGAAATAGGTGCTGAGATTGTATTGAAGGCTACCAAGGTTGATGGCATTTATAGCGCAGATCCTAATAAAGATCCAAAGGCTACACGATATAGTAGTATTAGTTTTGATGAGGCGATTTCTAAGCGTCTTGAGGTGATGGATGCTACCGCATTTGCTTTATGCCGTGATCAAAAGTTACCGATTAATGTGTTTTCTATTAACAAAAGTGGTGCCTTAGAGCGCGTTATTCGCGGTGAGGATGAAGGCACCTTAGTTCATGTTTAATATTTAATAGTTAGAGAAAAATAATGAGTACAAGTGAGATAATTAAATCGGCTGAAGACCGTATGGGTAAATCGATTGAAAACTTATCAACTAACCTAAGCAAAATTCGCACCGGTCGTGCTAGCCCAGGCTTGTTAGACCATGTGCAGGTTGATTATTACGGTTCAATGGTGCCAATTAGCCAGGTGGCCAATGTTAACGTAATTGATGCTCGTGCACTTAGTGTTCAGCCTTGGGAAAAAAACATGATCTCGGTTGTTGAGAAGGCAATTAGAGAGTCAGATTTAGGCCTAAATCCTGTGCCATTAGGTGATTTGATTCGTGTGCCAATGCCTGCGTTAACTGAGGATCGTCGCCGTGAGTTAACACGGGTGGTCCGTGCTGAGGGTGAAGACTCTAAGGTGGCGATTCGCAATTTACGTCGCGAAGCCAATGATGCCCTCAAAAACCTCGTAAAGGATAAAGAAATATCTGAAGACGATGAACGTCGCTATCAGGATGTAGTGCAAAAGCTAACTGATAAGTTTGTTGCCGAGATTGATAGCTTAATTGGTCGTAAAGAAGAAGAGGTAATGACTGTTTAGTCATAACAGTTGTTATTTCGGTGAGGGGTTTAGTGTCGAAGTCCAAGATTAGTTCTACACAGGCTGTGCCTGATGTTTCTGCAATACCACAGCATTTAGCAGTGGTTATGGATGGTAATGGTCGTTGGGCAACTAAGCGACACTTGCCCCGTACTGCCGGTCATTTACGTGGGATCGGTACTGTACGCCGGATTGTGCGTTACTGCGGTCGTAAGGGTATTAAGTATCTGACCTTATTTAGTTTTAGCTCTGAAAACTGGCGTCGCCCTCAAGACGAAGTCGATTTGTTAATGCGCCTCTTTGTACGCTCTTTGCAAAAAGAGGTTAAAACATTACATAAAAATAATATTTGTTTGAAGGTTGTTGGCGATCTTTCAGCTTTTAATACTCAAATTCGCAAGTTGATTTTAGAAGCAGAGGAATTGACTAAGGACAATGATTCAATGTACCTAACGATTGCTGCTAATTACGGGGGTCGTTGGGATATTTTGAGTGCTTTTCAGCGCTATATGCAAGAACATGGTGCACACCCTGAGCGTCTTGTTGATGAGCTTGAGTTTGATAAGTATCTCAGTATGTCGTGGGCTCCAGAGCCTGATTTGTTTATTCGAACCGGCGGTGAGCAGAGAATTTCTAATTTTTTAATTTGGCAGTTAGCATATACAGAGCTATATTTTACACCTACCTACTGGCCAGATATTAGAGATAAGCACCTTGATGAAGCTATGGACTGGTACGCAAGTCGTGAACGTCGTTTTGGGCAAACTAGCGCTCAACTATTAAAATAATTTCCTATACTATCGAGAGTTATATGTTGCGAGAGCGCCTGATTACAGCAGTCGTGTTGGTATCGATTTTAGTGTTGCTATTATCATTGCAGCAAAGTGTGTATTTTGCAATTTTCTGTGTCATCGCATCAGGCCTAACATTGGCAGAATGGTGGAGAATTAGCTTAGACAAACGCTTCACAAAAGTGGCTTTTGCGGTAGCTGGTGTGTTGACGGTTACCGTAATTTATCTTAGTTTTAATCTTGTTACCCGTGGTGAGGACGGCGTTGTTAGCTCACAATTCGGTGATACTGGCCTCATACGTTTAAACTTATTTTTATGTATTATCAGTAGTGCAATTTGGTTTTTTATTATTCCCTTGGTTTTGAAAAAAGAGCAAACTGAATATAAAGAAAATCATTTGTTTCATACTCTATTTGCTTTGATTGCGGTATCAGCGGGTGCACTGTCGCTCATTATCTTTGTGCAATATCTGGGCTCTTGGTTTGTATTTTCTTATTTAATCCTAATTTGGTCTGCTGACAGTTTTGCTTATTTTGGTGGACGTCATTTTGGTGGGACTAAGTTGGCTCCGGGTATAAGTCCCGGTAAAACGCGTTCTGGTGCGATTTGTGGCATAGTGGCTGCTACATTATGGGTAGTGATAAGTGCTTATTTAAGCCCCAACTCATTTGGCGGTATCCTGTTAGAGCAGAGCAACTTACTGCTGGTTTTGATTAGTGCGGTCACTTTAACTATTTACTCAATTGTTGGTGATTTATATGAGTCGCTAATGAAGCGGCGAGCAGGCCTTAAGGACTCGAGTAATATTTTGCCGGGTCATGGTGGGGTTTGGGACCGCTTAGATTCAGTTTTGGTAGTGACACCAATGACTTTCTTATTGATGTATGTTTTTTTAGTTTAAGATAATTTTGGAGTTTTAGACATGGCCAGACCTCAACGTATCTGTTTGTTCGGTGCTACCGGCTCAATCGGTGATAGCACACTGGATGTGATTGCGACTCATCCAGAGGAGTTTGAGGTCTATGCTATGAGCGCCTTTAGCCAAGTCGACAAACTAGTTCAGTTGAGTCTAAAGCATAGACCCAGCGTATTAATTTTGCCAAACCAAGAGAGCAAGCAGAAGTTTCTCGCCGTATGGCCCAGTCATCGTCAATTGCCAGAATTGCGTATTGGTACTCAGGCCTTGGTGGATACAGCCATGGATTCGGAGGTTGATACAGTTGTTTGCGCGATAGTCGGTACGGCAGGTTTAGCCTCAGCGTATGCAGCTGCTGAGGCAGGTAAGCGTATACTACTCGCTAACAAAGAGGCTCTAGTAGCTTCAGGTGAGCTTTTTATGAGGGCTGTTAAGCAAAGTGGTGCTGAGCTTTTACCTATTGATAGCGAGCATAATGCTATTTTTCAGTGTCTGCCTAACCCAATCAATCATGGGCAAGTTAAGCAAATTATTTTGACCGCATCAGGCGGACCGTTTCGGGATACAGATATCAGCTTGCTAGATGCCGTCACACCAGCACAGGCCTGTAAGCATCCTAATTGGTCTATGGGTCGAAAGATTTCAGTTGACTCTGCAACCATGCTTAACAAAGGTCTGGAGGTCATCGAGGCTAAATGGTTATTTGATATACCTTTACAACAAATTAAGGTTTTAGTACACCCTGAGAGTACGGTGCACTCCATGGTGCATTACTGTGACGGCTCTATTCTGGCTCAGCTTGGTAATTCAGATATGCGTATACCAATTTCTCATGCTTTGGCGTATCCTAATCGAGTTATTAATCAGTCAGAAGAGTTCGACTTTAGTCGATTTACACAGTTAAACTTTAAGCTCCCCGATCTGCAACGTTACCCTTGCTTATCGCTAGCTTATCAAGCATCAGCAGCGGGGCAGGAGAGTACGATCGTACTCAATGGCAGCAATGAAGTGGCAGTTGAGGCCTTTTTGAATAATAAAATAAAGTTTACTGATATCCCTTGTCTTATTGACTCAATGCTGGAACAAAGTTGGGACGAAGGGGTCGACTCAATAGAGGCAGTTTATGCCTTTGATGAAGAGGTGCGAGTCAAATCATCAGAGCAATTACAGCATTTTATCTAAGCTTTTAGAAATAAGATTTCATGTTAACAACCATCATCAGTTTTTTAATTACCATTAGTGTTGTCGTCGTTTTTCACGAATGGGGACATTATTTGGCCTGCCGTATTTTCGGCATTCATGTCGAGCGATTTTCACTCGGGTTTGGTAGCATCATTTATAAAAAAGTTGATCGCCGTGGTTGTGAGTGGGCTCTTAGCACGTTACCACTGGGTGGTTATGTTAAACCGTTATCAATCGCTTCAGAAAACTACAGTCAACTTATGACGAGTTCTACAGGCTTGCCTGGGAAGACGATAGAAGAGGTAACCCCTTGGCATCGTTTTGTGGTTTATGCTGCCGGACCATTGTTTAGCTTTATATTAGCTATTTTGATTTATACAGGTATCAATCTAAAGGGTGAGCAAGAGGTCGTAGCAGTCTTAGCAGAGCCGGCAGCGTCATCAGCTGCAGCTAATGCGGGATTGCGTCATCATGATTTGATTACCGAAGTTAATGGGTCTGCGGTATATAGTTGGTCTCAATTAAATGAAGCGTTATTAGACCCTATTCATTTTGGTCGTGACGCACGATTAAGCGTTATTCGCAATTTAGACAGTCAAAATTTACCTCAACATATTCAAGATTTAGAACAACAGCTAGCTTCTTATCCTCAAGAAACCTTGACTATCCAGTTTAAACCGGTCAGTGGTAGTTTAGAAAACCGCAATTTAATGTCTGAAAACGGCTTGGCTATTGATACCTCTCGAGTCAGGGTTGTTGAGGTGCTAGCAGACAGTGCAGCTATTAAGGCAGGATTGATTGATGGTGACATCATCAATGGTTTTTGCGAGCCAATTCAATCTGGTCAAATAGTTGGTGATGTGTTTAGTATGACTGCTCTCATGACAGCTTTCAGAGAGCATCCTGAGCAAAGTCTTTGCCTATCTGTGGATCGTCAAGGTGCTGATTTATCAATTTTACTAAGCCCAGAGCTTGTTACTCAAGATGGACAAAGCTTTGGTCGCGCTGGTATGCGTTTGTCTGTCGATCTACCAACTATGACTGTTAGATATGGTGTTGTCGAAAGTTTTAGTAAGGCAGTCGAGAAAACTTATCAATTAGCTGCTATGTCGGTTAAAGTCGTTGGTCGAATTATTACTGGTGATGTTTCTTGGCGCAATTTAAGTGGTCCTATCACCATTGCCGATTACTCCGGTAAGGTCGCAGAAGCAGGTGTTTGGCCCTTTATTTCTTTTATTGCCTTAATTAGCCTTAGTATTGGGGTGCTCAATTTATTACCCATTCCAGCCCTTGATGGAGGACAGATGGTAATTTGTGCAATTGAAGGAGTACGTGGTAGGCCTTTATCAGAAAATATAATACGCCATGTACATGCGACAGGCTACGCTGTATTACTGCTACTAATGGTATTAGCCTTTACTAGTGATATTTTTAGACTTTTATAAAAAAAGCTAAAATTGCACTTGATCAATGGCATAATTGAGTAGTTTTACTCTTCTATTGACTTTGCAAACATGAGCAATAGATTTGTCTTAAAATTATGTTTTTAACTTTTTAGTATGGTCCTGTCGGACAATAATTGTCGACAGTTTTCTTAAAATTAAAGGATTGTTAATGCGTATACGCCGAAACCTTGCCCATAACAAAAAATCCTTAGCATCGAGTTTAACAGCACTTTCTTTGTCTTTACTGGTGCCCTTGAAAGCTTTAGCTTTTTCACCATTTGTTGTGCAGGATATTCGTGTTACTGGTTTACAGAGTGCAGAGCCGGGGATGGTCTTTAGCTATTTGCCGGTAGGAGTCGGGGGTACTTTTACAGAAGAGCAGGCTACAGATACTGTACAGCGTCTTTACGCTACAGGTTTATTTGATGATGTAAATATCAGTACGCAAAATCGTATTGTTGATATTCAAGTAGTTGAGCGACCGATTGTTAGCTCTTTAATCTATGAGGGCATGAATGCTTTTAATGATAAAGAGTTAAATACTTCATTATTACAGGTAGGCTTTGGTGAAGGTCGTGCGCTTAACCCGGCGACATTAGATAGAGCCAAAGATGAGATACGTTCACAATACATTCTTAAAGGGCACTATGGAGCGACTATTGACCATACGTTGACTCCATTGCCAGGTAATCGTGTCGGCGTTAGTTTTCAGGTCCAAGAGGGTGGTCGCGCCCGCATTACTGATATTAATTTTGTAGGTAATGAGACTTATGGTTCATCTACATTGCGTAAGCAGATGGTACAAACTACTCCAGGTTACATGACGTGGTTTACTGGTAGTCACCGCTTTAGCCGTGAGGGCCTAGAAAGCGACACGCAAAACTTACGAAACTTCTATTTAGATCGTGGTTATCTTGATTTCTATATTAGTGAGCCGCAAGTTAGTATTTCGACAGATCGTCAGGATATTACGCTTAACTTTACTGTTGATGAGGGGAATCAGTACACCATTCGTAAGCTACAGTTAGCAGGCGATTTATTGGGTCTGAATGATGAGTTAAGAGAGTTTATTGTACAGACTGAAGGGCAAGTCTATAATAATAGTCGCTCAGAAGAAACTGTGCGCCGTATCGAATCTCGATTAGGTGAGTTGGGATATGCTCTGGCACAAGTTAATGTTGTCCCCGTCACTGATCCTGAAACGAATCAAGTCGATGTGACTTATTTTGTAAATCCAGGTAACCGTATTTATGTACGTCGCATCAATATTGGTGGCAATGTACGTACAAGAGACGTGGTGATTCGTCGTGAAATACGTCAGCAGGAATCTGCTTGGTATGATGAAGCAAGACTTAATGCATCTAGAGACCGTATTGACCGTTTAGGTTATTTTAATACAGTTGATTTGACTCAAAGTGCAGTTCCTGGGACAAGCGATCAAGTTGATATTAATGTCGACGTTAAAGAAAAACCCACCGGCTTGATTAATCTGGGTGTTGGCTATGGTTCGAGTGATAAGTTATCCTTCATGGGTGGAATTAACCAGGACAATATTTTTGGTTCAGGTACTAACCTAGGATTGCAAATCAATACTGGTCGATATAATCGTTCAGCTGTGATTCACCATACAGATCCTTATTTTACGAGTAGCGGTATTAGTCGAACCACCTCATTGTATTTCCGTGAGCATCGACCATACAATGACTATGTATATGATCAGGATGAGAGAACCTATAAGGTTCGCACCTATGGTTTCGGTATGAATTTTGGGGTGCCAATTTCTGAGTATGATCGTGTTTTTATGGGCGCCACTTATGAGCATAACCGAGTCACTTTGCCGGAAAGAGGTAGTTTAGAAGCAGAGTATACTGTTATTCCAGAAGCGTATCGTGAGTATGTTGAGCACTACGGTGAGTCTACAAACACTGTTCTTTTTAATGTGGGCTGGGCTAAAGATACGCGTGATAGTGGCTTAGCACCTACACGTGGTTATCGTACGAGTTTGGATGCGGTTGTTGGTGTCGGTGATTTGAATTATTGGGTTGCTAGTGCATCTGGTCAATATTATCTACCCATAGGTAGAAGTTTTACCCTTGCATTTAATGCGTCAGTCGACTATGGTCGCGCATTTAGTGGTTCTGATCCATTTCCGGTGATTAAAAATATGTATGCTGGTGGTATTGGTTCAGTCCGTGGCTATGATGGCGCATCCTTAGGTCCTCGTGACCCTTGGTCGGGCGACTTCCTTGGTGGTTCCAGTCGTGTTTTAGCGAATATGCAGTTATATCTACCGTTCCCTGGTACTAATCAAGACCGTACCTTACGTTGGTTCCTTTTTGCTGATGCTGGTAAGGTTGATACAACGGGTTCATCAGAGTGTTATACCGGTAATGCTCGATACGGCGGTATTGTAACGGATCCGTGTGATTGGCGTTTTTCTGCAGGCGTTGGCTTGTCATGGCAGTCACCAATGGGACCACTTGAGATATCTTGGGCCAATCCAATTAACTCTAAAGATGGTGATAAGAAGCAGCAGTTCCAATTCCAAATTGGTACTTCCTTCTAAGCTCAGGCAGTTACAATCAGTTAAAAAAACATTAGTGATGATTCTTTAAATTTAATATCATATTGCTTTACAAAAGAGTCATCGACTTTAAAATTAATTCAATCAGAGGTGTTCTTTAGATGAATAATACGTCAAATCAAAGTTTTATTCTGCGCAAGTTGCAGGCTGTTTTAATATCTGCAACTTTAGCTTCTTCTGTTGCGATAGTTCCTTCTGTAATTGCACAAGAGGCTGGTGCGCCAGAAGCGGAAGCAAGTGTAACTGCTAACGGTATCAAAATTGGTTTTGTTAATACAGAGAAAATCCTCCGTGATTCCAAACCAGCTCAAGAAGCTCAAGCAAAGATCGAAGAGGAGTTTAGTCAGCGCGATGAAGAGTTGCAACAACTAACTGAAACCTTACGCACTAAATACTTGGATTTTGAAAAAAATGCTCCTGTAATGTCTGATGCTGATCGTACTAAAGCGCAACGTGAACTAACAGACTTAGATACGGATTTACAACGCAAGCGCCGTGAGTTCCAAGAGGATTTTAATCGTCGTCGTAACGATGCTTTTTCTACGATTGTAGAAAAAGCTAATGCAGCTATCCATGAGCTGGCTGCTGATGAGTCTTATGACTTGATTCTTCAGGATGCGGTTACAGTGAGTGAGCGCATTGATATTACAGATAAAGTAATTGAAATTTTAGATAATTAAAAAATAGTAGCTATGTCAAACAACCTTAGTCTTCCACTCGATCAGTTATTAGAGCAAGTTAATACTGAGGGAGTCCCATACTCCCTCAAGATGGGTGATAAGCAGACCATGCCAAACATAATTGGTTTGGGTTCTCTGTCTCATGCTGAATGTAATCAGATTAGCTTTCTCTCTAATCCGCGTATGTTTAATTTACTTATGGAGACTAAGGCTGGCGCAGTGATATTGCCACAAGCAGGTATTGAAAAACTGCCAGAGTCTGTGCCGTTTGTGGTTATTGTCTGTGAAGATCCTTATCTTTTATATGCGCGTATTTCACATTATTTTGATGATTCTCGCATCGATCTTGTCCCTAAGGTGATCCATCCTACGGCAGTCATAGATGAGTCTGCTGACATTGCTGATGGCGTTGCCATTGGTCCTTACGTGGTAATTGAAGAAGGTGTGAAGATTGGTACAGGTAGTGTCATTGGAGCACACTCAGTAATTGCTAAAAACTGCGTGATTGGCAAAGATACCAAGCTTTATCCCCATGTCACACTGTACCGCTGCACCCAAATCGGCGATCGTTGTTTATTGCATAGTCATGCTACTTTAGGTGCAGAAGGTTTTGGATTTGCTCCTGATAACACAGTCGAAAAAGGTGCTTGGTGTAGAATTGCTCAATTTGGCCGTGTTGTTGTAGGTAATGACGTAGAAATCGGCGCAAGTACTGCAATCGATCGTGGTGCGCTTAGTGATACCATAGTGGGCAATGGGGTTAAGTTAGATAGCCATATTATGATTGGGCACAATTGTGTAATTGGCGATCATACTGCCATGGCTGCATGTGTTGGTATTGCTGGTTCTAGTATTATTGGTAAGCGTTGTACCTTAGCGGGTGCAGCAATGCTTGCCGGACATTTAGAATTAGCCGATGATGTACATATTTCAGGTGCTACAGGTGTTATGTCGAGTATTAATAAACCTGGACGTTATACTTCTGCCTATCCGATTGAAGAGCATAGTGAATGGCAAAAAAATGCTGCCGTCATTAAAAACTTATATAAATTACGCAGAAGAGTACAAGAATTAGAAAAAAAGCTCTGATACAGGGTCTTTTTACTACAAAAAAATCATAATTTGTTAAAAAAATAGTAGTTTTTGGGAAGAAAAATGAGTAAAGAAGTGCAGTTAGATATAGCCGCGATCATGGAGCGTCTACCACATCGGTATCCGTTTCTATTGGTAGACAGAGTGTTGGAAATTGTTCCAGGCGAAAGTATTGTAGCAATTAAAAATGTCACAATTAATGAGCCTTTTTTCCAAGGCCATTTTCCTCATATGCCAGTGATGCCTGGGGTTTTGATTACTGAGGCGTTAGCACAAGCGGCTGCTTTGTTTACTTTTGTGTCAGATGACGGTGAGTCTTTGGACCGTGAAAAAACAGCCTATTATTTAGTAGGTATTGACGGAGCACGCTTCCGTACACCTGTTGTTCCGGGTGACCAATTAGTATTAAAGGTTAAAGCAGATCGTATTAGTAAGGCGATTTGTAAATATACAGCAGAAGCTTATGTCGATGATAATGTCGTGGCATCAGCTAAAATCATGTGTGCTATTCGTAAGATCGAAGAGTAACTTTTTGAGTTACTAAAGCATATTGTTTAATCCAGATTTTTATACAGGTTCTTATGACTAATATTCATCCTACCGCAATTATTCATGATGGAGCGCAGTTACACGAGAGTGTAAAAGTTGGAGCATACTCAATTATCGGGCCTGAAGTAACGATCGGTGAGGGTTCCGTAGTTGGCGAACACTGTGTTGTTAATGGTCGTTCATCTATTGGTAAAAATAATACCTTTTACCGTTTTTGCTCTATTGGCGGCATCCCTCAAGATAAAAAGTATGCTGGTGAGGATACAGCATTAGAAATTGGCGATGGCAATATGTTCCGAGAGTTTGTTACCATCAATACTGGTACTCTCCAAGATTCCGGCACGACGCGCATCGGTAATAATAACTGGATTATGGCTTATGTGCATATTGCACATGATTGCCAATTAGGTAATGAGATTGTGATGTCAAATGGCATCCAACTTGCTGGCCACATTCATATTGGTGATTGGGCTATTATCGGTGGTTTGGCTGCTGCTCATCAATTTACCAATATTGGGGCTCACAGTATGACCGGTGGCATGAGTGCAATTCGTCAGGATATTCCACCCTATGTTTTAGGTGCTGGTCAGCCTTATAAACCCGCAGGTATCAATTCCGAGGGTTTAAGAAGACGCGGTTTTTCAGCAACTCAGATCCAAGCAATTAAAGAATCTTATAAGTACATTTACTTAAGAAGCTTAAAAATTGATGATGCAGTAGCTGCTATCCGTAGCCTTCAAAAAAATAGTGAGCAAGACATTGCTGATGTTTTAGAGCCATTCGTTGACTTCTTTGAAAAATCGTCTGCACGTGGTGTAGGGCGTTAAGAAAAAGAAAATGAGCTATAAAGTATCCATGGTCGCGGGTGAGCCATCCGGCGATTTACTCGCATCTCGGGTCATGCAGGGCTTGAAAAACTTGGATCCCAACCTACAATTTAATGGTATTGGTGGGCCACATATGCAAGCTGCTGGTCTACAATTAAATTACCCCATGGATGCTTTATCGGTATTTGGCTATATAGATGCACTTAAGCAGTTACCACGTCTGCTTTCTATTTATAACGGCTTTAAAAAACATACTATTGCTACCCAGCCGGATGTCTTCGTTGGGGTAGATGCGCCTGACTTTAATCTACGTTTAGAAGAAAACCTAAAAAAATCTGGCATTCCTACGGTTCAGTTTGTTAGCCCCTCTATATGGGCTTGGCGCTATCAGCGTATCGAGCAGATTCGTCGTGCAGTTGATC
>LSQX01349856.1_pt1 | contig 29769 bp, 28 predicted proteins | sample 654561 | NCBI WGS metagenome assembly LSQX01 (sample SAMN04489861, study PRJNA283612) | anaerobic digester metagenome | isolation source: 4 biogas reactors fed with cattle manure at either 37C or 55C with and... | place: Denmark: Kongens Lyngby | collected 2014 | reverse complement strand
TTGACTTTAATTAGCTGGTCTTAAAATCTTAATGCGCTTCATCTATTACCAATAAAATGTCTAATATTAAATCTTAAACCCATACCGTTCAAGTCTTTCTCTACACATTTTCCTTTCCTCATCAGTGAAAAGTTCATTATATTCCGGCTTTAATACATGAGCTTCAACTGAAAGATCAAGTCTTTTATGATTACGTAGGATTTCGAACCCATCGGTCCTACCATCCTTGGCTATTAGTATTTTAGCCGCTTTAACGCCGCCTTTATCAGAAAGAAGCTGCAAAAATCGAGTAGCATTGTATCCCAGCTCTTTTTTGGCTGTCAGGTATATATTCTTCATATCTTCATTAAATCTCTTCTCCAACTGATTTATGTATTCAACCCCTCCCTCTTTTATTTTTAGTTCACTCATAAACTTCGGGTTAATTGTAAGATATCCTCTTTCATTATGGCACACCTCAGCCCAATCCAGTATTGCAGCAATTACAAAACCTGGTCCGAAAGCAGTATCACCAAGTCGTGCTCCATGCACTTTATGAGCAATATAGCCTTCGACAGAATTAAGCGGTAAATCATCGCTCCCGAGCCTTGCTCCAGAGCGGGCTTTACCTTTCACAGCCTTACCATCATTTTGAACCACCACTTCAACAGCAGCTTCAAAAGCCTGCCATGTTAGTTGATTTGCTGGCGGAATCTTGGGTGAAACCAAGCCATTGCCATTTGGGTCAAAACCAATCTCACAAAGTCCACCACTGTATAGCGGTATTAAAGCTCGACCGCCGCTGGCATTTAGCTTTTCTTTAATTCTCTTAACAACCAGACTATCAGTTTCTGTGATAGGTTGAACGCCTGTGGTTATCATAAAAACTTCATTCTTTTCTTCACTATTGATTGGGGATAGATTAAGTTTATCCAGTATATCGTTGAATTTCTTTTTCACTGCCGGATAAGACATCTCCAGCTCAATCTGAATGGTCTTGAAGTTTCCCTGGGCTTTAAGAAAGTATTCAACAAAATCAAGCTCATCTGTCGTGAGATAATCGAAATTACTGAGAGGAAAATTACCATTTAACTCTAATTCACAGTTGTCACATCTCAGATGTTTTGCAATTAATTTTTCATTACATCTTGGGCATATGGCCACTAAGTCTTTTACCATAATATCCCTCCTCATTTATGGCTATTATATCCATTAAATTAATAGTTGTCAATATAGTTTGTAATTTATTTTATAACTACTTTTTCAACAACAAAAAAACACGCCTGTCGACGTGTAACCTTTTTTTGCAACGAGTTCAAACCGGATAGTTATATCTGGAGTTTATTGTTGCTTTGAACTTTCTTTTCGTCTTTAAGTATATGTTATTGTCTCTCATTAGAGGGGATACACGGTTTTTGCTACAACTTATACCTTTAGCTTTTAAACTTGCAGTGAGCCTGGGACTACCATATATACCGCGGGATCAATTATGAACCTGCTTTATGTTTTCCGTATGACGCTTGCTCTGTGGGCGGTTTAGCCAGGAATAATACCCACTCTGGGATACATCAAATAGGCGGCATAGCTTCTCCACCCCATACCCGGAGTGCTACTTGATGAATTCGTACTTCTTCAGAGGTTCTTTGCGAAGTTGCCATCGTTTTTTTAATATTGTAGCCTCCTCCTGGAGATCCGCTACCTGTTTCCTAAGGCGCCTAAGTTCCTCACCTTCAGGTTTTAGGTTACCACTGCTGGAAAAGCTTTATCACCATCGGCATTGAACTGCTTGATTCACTTATGCAGGATATTAACATGGATCCCGAGGTCATTGGCTACCTGTGCATTGCTTGAATTTCCTATGGTAGCTAACCTGATAGCTTCCAGTTTAAAGGCTTTATTATATCGTACTACATCTCCAATTGGACATCCTCCTTATGACTTTATTATACCAGCCATTCTGAATGTCCATTAATTCGGGGGAAGTTCAAGGGGTGGCCTAGGTCACCCCTAAAATCCAGTTCCTCCACCTCATACTTCTGCATTTTTTGATATGCATGAGTATATATCTGAGTAGTAGAAATAAACTCATGACTGCGAATGTCAATGAATATTTGAGCCACGTGACCATGAATTTTTGAGCCACTGTGATTACCAATTACTGAGCCACCTTGCAGTTACTTACCCTTTCTGTTCTATCGTTCTTTGACAAATAAATATGCAGTATTCCTTTAGCCGTTTTCCATCCGATAGGATGGGTTATTCATGTTCAAAATATGGGATCTAAACGTTAACCGGTCCACCAGTGCTGCGGTTAAGGTAGGGCTTTCAAACAGTTCTGTCCAGCGTGAGAACTCCAGGTTGGTACTTATGATTACACTAGCTTTTTCTGCACGATCAGAGATAACCTTAAAAAGTAGCTCCGACTGATGCCTGTTAAAGCTTAAATATGACAGTTCATCAATAATCAAAAGGTCAGCCTTTTGGATTTTACGCTCCAGCTTTAACAGTTCTTTACTGTCTTTTGCCTCTACCAGCATAGTAGCCAGGGTGGCAGCGGGTTTAAACAATACTTTTCTGCCTCAAATTGTTTTCCTACCGTCTGATCCCTGCCCTGGATCCGGTGGCTGCGATAGTTAATCGTAATGCGTAGGTCGTGGGTTCAAGTCCCATCGTTGGCTCCAAAAGCTGCCCTGCAAAACTTGCGGGCAGTTTTTTTATACCTTGAATCTGACAACTTTTGAATACCATTCTCCGGCGGTTGTACGAATAGTAAAAAGCCGCATGAAACCCCGGAATTCTATGGATATTATGTTACAATTATCGTATAATAATAGTATAATAAAAGAACCGGAGGTATTTGTCATGCAGATAAAATCTTCAACAGCGTTGCGAAACGACTATGGTACGATTTCCAAACTGGCCCGTCAGACGGCCGAGCCGATCTATATTACAAAAAATGGCGAGGGAGACCTGGTGGTTATGAGCATTGAGGCTTTCGAGCAGCGGGAAAGGATATTGGAGCATCGTGCAAAGGTTTTGGAATCCGAGTTTTCCAGGTTATCGGGAGAACCAACCTATAGCGTGTCTGAAGTAAAAAAACGCTTAAAGGAGAAGTATTCCCATGCATGAAGATAAGGTTAAAATACTTACACCTGCCTTGAATGACATTGACCGAATTGCAGACTACCACTTGATTGCAGTCGGCCCTGTTTCTGCGGAAAAGATTACCGATAAGCTGCTAGAATCCATTGAAAAGCTTAGTGAGTACCCTTTGATGGGCACCGAGCATTCGGACCCCGTTTTGCAAAAGAAAGGGTACCGCAAGCTGGTATGCGGCGAATACATATGCGTCTACCGGCTTATTGACGACACCGTTTATATCTATCGAATAGTTCATGGCTCGACCGATTACCCGAAGCTGTTTAGATAGCCGAAATAGATATTAAAGACAAATACTTGCAGATCCCCTTATACCGTTTTCTCCTCATACGTCCCCATTTCATATAAATTTCACATTTTTTTTGCAATCCGGATGTAAAATGAAACTGGCGGCACTTCGCCGTATTTTCCCGTATTGGCCAGTGCCCCGGAATATATGGAAGATTAAAACTTGGGGGTGATGTATGTGCAGGAGAGAAAAGCCGACAGTATGGCTCAAACGGTAAAACAGGCCCAAACAGCGAAGGGTGTTCACGGATTGCTGGCTTCTATCGTTTTCGCAGCCATAATTGTCGTGATTGCTTTGTTCACAATACTCCTTGGGGCTAAATGGTACATACCCGCTATCATGTTCTTTGTCGCAGCAGCGGTGGTGCTTTTAAGCGTCGTCAGCCTGAAAAGAACCTCAAAGGTGGACCTGGATACACTGAACGAACCTGAACCCGAAAACGTTGCACTGGAGCAGGGTGAAGCGGTTGCCCACGTGATACCCGCTGTCATGCGCTACCTTGTGGCCCGCAGCACCGAGTATATGGGAGCCGGGAAGGTCCATCACCCGGAGAATGCTTTGATTGTTACCAATAAGGCCGTGTGGGCGCTTACCGTGCCGCTGGCCGGGGTAGATAAGGTGGTGTCCGGGCAGGATATAGGCAAGCTGCAGTGGATGCTGTCCTATAAAGACATAAGCGATAAGCTGCAGGAAATGCTGACTTCCTTATCCCTGGAAGAAGTGTTTTCTCAGGGCAGGGCCAAACGCCTGATGGGGCTGGAAGAGCTTAGGGAAGCCAAAACCCGCCCCTTAAGCCAGGATATACGCCTGGTAAGGTCGGACGGTAAAACGTTCAGGTATTCCATCAGGGTAAAAGAGGATTACCTAAAGGCCAAAGAAATATTCAACATCTCATGAACAAAATAAGCCCCCTGCAAAAGCACATGCGGGGGCTTTCTTTTTATGACAGCTTATGCGCGCCCATTAATCACCGCTTCCAGCCTCTCATCCGGTTTAATCTGAAGGTCCTTTTCGTAGCGCCTGGCAAAGTCTTTGTAAAGTCTTGCCGCTTTGCCAAAGGTACCGGTACAGTGTATTGGATGAAGCCATGGCGGTATTGCCTATTTCATCAAAATAGCAGGTGCTGGCATCCAAAAGTTCCAATGCGTTTTCTATGTCGTGACGCCGGTATGCGGCCATGGCCTCCAGCCTTTTCCCGAATCCCAGCAGGTATTTGTAATCGTACTTTCCACTAACAGCATTCATCCCGGCAACAGCCCGGGACTGCATTTCGTTTTCACCTTTATCCTGCTCTCCGCCAGATCGAGGTCTCCGAGGCAGCAATACGCATGGGCTGCCCCTGTTCCCCTTTGGATAGAGCATAAGCCCTCCTGCGAAGCTTTTCCAGTTCTTTGACATCATTGCGCTCGATGTATATCTGCGACATGGAGATTAATGCATGCAGCTGCATTAAACGATCATCAGACTGCCGGAACACCTCCAGGGCACGCTCCAATAATTGGATGGCATCGGAGGGTCTCTTAGGAAAAGTGATAAAACTCTTGATATACAGCAGATAGCCGTTGTTGTTCACCACCTTTTCCGGCAGGAGCTTAAACCACAGCCGCAGTTGGTCAATCGTTTCAAAGGCAAGCAGATTGACTCTTTCCCTTTTAGGGTAAGGAGGTTGGTTTCGCAGCGGCTGCTAATAATCAATGCACAGTGCGGGGGCAGGTTATCGATAAAAAACCGAAGGGCGTTATTGATTTCTGGGACATCCCGGACATGATGAAAGTCGTCAAGTACGATGAAGGTCTTTACACCGGAGTGCTTATTCTCTAAAGCCCACAGCTCCTGGCAGAACAGGGCGTTAATGTACTGGTGCTGGGCGGCTATATCACCGCAGCTATCCAGGTAGGAACGCGGCTCTTCCCAAACCTTCTCATCCTCGGGGAAAAGCGTCTCGGTAAGGTGCTTATAATAAGAGGGCAGGTCTCTGTCTGTCTCATCCAATCGATACCAGCAGATTCGTCCGCCTCTTGATTTATACGCTTTAAGTGTGGTTACGATAAGGGTGGTTTTGCCGTACCCGGCCGGGGCCGTGACTAATACAACCGGCTTCTCGTGTATGGCCTGTGTCAGTCCCCGGAGACGCTCGGTCATGGTCGCCATCGACGGCAGCTGAGGCATAATCAGCCTACTCCTTATCGCAGTGACCCCGCTAATAATAATCCACCCCACATCGGAACTTATTCCTATTATACTATTTATTTAACAAAAATTTCATATTATTTTTACGATTTTTTCCCATTGACCGGACAAATTCCTATAATGTATACTATACCCCTGTAAGGTACCTTTAACTCTTAATATAATACTTAACGGAGGTAATGCTATGAAGAGAAAGTCTTACTTAAAATGGTCCTGGATTTTTATGATTGCGTTTATAGTGCTGTCGGTACTTGATATACGGTTCGGACTGCTGGGGATTATCTGTATGACGGTGCCCCTTTACCATGCCCTTCGCGGCAGGGGGAAAATTCACTGCTCCCACTACTGTCCCCGGGGCTCACTTCTGGGGAGTTTTCTTAAGAATATCTCCCTGGGGAACAACCTTCCGCCCTTTATGAAACAAAAAACCGTAAAAAACATACTGCTTACGTTTATGGTGGTTATGTTCTCCATATCCCTTGTCCGTGCCGGTTTGAACTTTGACAAAATCGCCTTTTCCGTTTTCAGGATGATGATGTCCTCGCTGGCAATAGGCGTTATTATGGGGATTGTATTCAAGCCAAGGAGCTGGTGCCAGATTTGCCCCATGGGCCACGCCACTTCTCTTTTGAAGTAGACGGCAGGGCGGCCCTTTAACCATCGGCCAGGTTTTTTCCATTGAAAAAGCAGCGGATTTATGGCGGCAAATCCGCTGCTTTTTTTGTTGCGCTGTTTCCTTTTTTAAGCCGGCAGTCTTACGTGGCTATCAGAAAACCTTATGGGCTTATTGGAGATTTGGTGTGCAGGTTTGCGGGGCTACGATGTTTTAGGGCGATACTTTTTCTTTGATAGCACCTTCGATGAACTGATTCAATGAAATACCTCTAACTGCTGCCTCACGGGCAGCCTTGCGGTGCAGTTCCGGTGATATCCTAATATTGAAGCTTCCCTTATATGCTTTCTGCGGCTGTTTTCCATTCATTTCGCATAGTTTCACATAATCTTCAACGGCTTCATGAAATGCCAGCTTAAGTTCTTCAACACTGCTGCCTTCGAAGCCGACCGAATCATCTATGCCTTCGATTTTTCCGTAAAAAACTTCATCATCGGTACTGTAGTGTATCGAACCAATAAAGTCTTTATGAAACATAACATCCTTCATGAATTAAATCACTCCTTGGTTTCTTAAGGTTTGTATCAACTCATCTATTTGATACATTTTTAAAGTATTTTGCGAGTGCGGCTTATGCAAGCTGATTATATGTTTTGTCTTAATATGAACAAAAGCCGTTCTTGAGCCTGAGGTATGGCCCCTTTTTTCCTCTTTATAGCCAAATTGGCTTAGAAGCGTTTTGGCTTCATCATAAGTAAAATCCCGTGGCCTTGTTAACAGCTTTTCCACCAGCTTATCTCTTTTACTCATTCTCTACTATCCTTTTCATTTTTCTCTACAGTATAATTTTATCCACTAAAAGGCGAGATTGCAACTAAAATTTAGTTGCAATCTCGCCTAATTTTCAGATCATAGACCCGTCATGTTTTAAATAGTCGACTTACACTCATCCCGTCAAAACCCATTACTCCAGCACATCTTCTCCAAACAGCTTTTCAGAGAGTGTCTGCCCGCCTTCCTTTACAACTTGCTTTAAAGCATCATAGGATATCCCGGCCAGGTCATCCCGCAAGAACTCTCTTGATGACCATTCGTCTCTTTGCCCAGCACTTATTAGCCCTATCTGCGCTGCAAAGTCCAGGGCGTCAGCGTATGTAAAATCTTCTCCGTCTCTGTCCGAATAGCCCAGCGCCCGAAGTACAAAGGTCACATACATCTGAGCCGTACACTCTCCTTCCGACCCGAACCCGGTGGACGAAACCCCTGCTGCAAGCCCGTTTTTGTAAAGGTAGCCCACATAAAAGCCGCCCCATTCCGGAACATCCCCAAAGGGGTGAGGATTGTTTTCCTCTCTGGCCTGCTCTTCCTTGCCAAGTAGCCTTGTAAGCATAACCGCCGCCTCCATGCGGGTCGCCGGGCGCTCCAGTTCAAAACCCTTTTCTGTCCCCACGAAAACCCCAAGGGGTTTTAGTGCTTCGGCCTTGTCGGCGTTTGAAAGAGCCGGAGCGTGGGTATCACTAATGGGAACATCCTCTTTTAGCTCACTAAAATCTTTCGGTACCATCATCCCGCTACGTATTTTCACAGGTTCCAAGTATATGGAAGATATGCCGTTCCCAACCTGGCCATATTCATTCTTCCCCCAGGCATATAATGTTCCGTTCTTATCTAAAGCTAATACTGTTTGTGCTTCAGTTACTGCTGCATTGTTTGTTTCAACCCTTACTATGTTGTTAAGAATAGGTTTATCCTCGCCAAGTCGGAATAAAGTACCATCGGTTTTTACTATTAACGGGGTAAGACCTCCGGATATATCTTTGACGCCGTCCATATATTTTTCCGGCTTATACCGTTTCCCGCCGAAGAAATCATCATTATGTGAAGCAGCTACGATAAGCTCACCATCTGAAGTAATTGCATAAGTATAAGAGTAAATCATATCCCTTTCAGCAATCAATTTTATTGTATTAGTAGGTAACTTGTAAGGTTCGCCGGTTACTGCGTCCTTCTCGGCCTCGGGATAGTATTGCCACTCACGTGCCGAGTGCGGATATACAATTCTGTTGCTGTAGATAACTCCATCATCTGCTATATATACATATCCTCCTTCGCATGAAAACGCGATAACACCCTCTGCTTTTTTTTGAGGTGGCTTTGCGCTGTTTTCAAAATAATTTTCAGTATTCCCCCATGAATAGAATACATTGTCATTGCTTAATGCGGCAGAACTGTTTCCACATGCGCCAATACTTTTAATGCCATCCATTATTCTGATTGGTTTAGCAGAATCCTTGGTTGTGCCGTCTCCTAGCTTCCCATATGAATTATCTCCCCATGCCCAAAGAGACCCATCATTTTTTAAAACCAGCCTGTGTGTTGATGCAGCTACAATCGCTGCGGCATCATCAAAGACTTTGACAGGCGTAAGAGAAACCAAATCGCTTTCGTTCTGCGTTGAAACGCCGCGGTATTCTGCATAACTGTCGTCTTCTGTACAGTTCTTAATTTTGCCCCATGCCCATACTGTGCCATCATTCTTTAATGCCATGGAATATGTCACAGAGACTGAAATATCTTTAACATCAGTCATAATTTTTTGTGGCTGCTCTATATAACGGTATTGCCCGTTTCCAAATTGCCCTGCATGGTTCGAACCTCGTGCCCATAGACTTCCATCACTTTTAATCGCAAGTACGTAGGTTGCATCTGCAGACGCTGCCACTACATCATCCATAGCCTTATAGGGCACACCCCGAATAATACCGGGATATAATGAGTAACCCCACCCCCATATCCAGAGACTACCGTCTTCTTTGATTGCCATGGAATTCTGTTCTCCTGTATCAATATACTTTACATCCTCCATGATTTTTATCGGAGTATACCTATCATCAACGCCGGGATTGGGAAGAACACCATAACCCAACTCCCCATGGTCACCTTTCCCCCAAGACCATACCGTTCCATCGTTTTTTAATGCTATTGTATGATGCGAACCACAAGAAACGGATTTGACATTGTCAAGGATTTTTTTCGGAGTGTATCGGGGTTCAGTCGTTCCATCACCTAAAGAGCCACACCGTGTGTTTTCCCCCCACGACCATGCTGTTCCGTCCATTTTAACTGCAATAGTAAATCCATACCCGGCAGACGCTGATCGAACATTATCCATGAGTTTTGTCAATGTATCTGTCTCCACATCTATTTCATAGAGTTCCCCGTTTCTTGTTACAATCAAAGCTGCTTGCATATTAGTCGAAATTGAAGAAACATTCTCAAAAATTTTTTTAGGCCTTTCAACTTCTGCCCCCCAGGTGTGCAAATCTCCTTCCGCAGTCACAGCATAGTTTTTAGTGCTCGCACTATCAACAGCGACTACATTATCTAAAATTCTTACAGGTGTTAAGACATACTCATCCGTTTGACCGGGAAATCGACTATACCCATTAGATCCGCATCCATAGAGGCTTCCATCAGCCATGACAAAAAATGATTCATTACCACCAGTATGAAGGGGTTTCTGCAAAATAGGTAATAGTTTATGTGTTTTTTCCATACCATAAGCAGGTATTGTGTAAAGGCTTATAAGTAATGCGACTATCAGTATTAACACCATGTTTCTCATTGACTCCATATCCCAACCTCCCCCGTGGTTAATTATGTGCGGTTAATTATGCATATCACATTTTCCAATTAAACCTGTTACTCCAGCACATCTTCTCCGAACAGTTTTTCTGAAAGAGTCTGCCTCCCTTCCTTTATTTCCTGCCTGAGAGCATCATAGGATATCCCGGCCAGGTCATCTCGTATGAATTCCCTTGATGACCATTCGTCTCTTTGCCCCGCACTTATTAGCTCAATCTGCACGGCAAAGTCCAGGGCATCAGCGTAGGTAAAATCTGCTCCTTCTTTATCCGAATAGCCCAACGCCCGCAGTACAAAGGTCACATACATCTGCGCAGTACATTTGCCTTCCGACCCAAACTGTGATTCTGAAACCCCCGCAGCAAGCCCGTTTTTATAAAGGTATCCCACATAAAAGCCGCCCCATTCCGGAACATCCTCAAAGGTATGGGGGTTGTTCTCCTCTCTTGCCTGTTCTTCCTTGCCCAGGAGCCTTGTAAGCATAACCGCCGCCTCCATGCGGGTCGCCGGGCGCTCCAGTTCAAACCCCTTTTCCGTTCCTATGAACACCCCAAGGGGTTTTAGTGCCTCTGCTTTGTCTGCGTTTGTAAGTATTGAGACAGAGGTAGTATCATGGACTATCGAAGTACCAGTCATGGCAAAAGAGTACCATTCTCCAGCATAGATATTAGTAACATTGTTTAAGCCTAGTATCTTGGTAGGAATCCGTGCACGTGATGTATGCTGTAGTTTTATATCAAAGTCTCGGCCAAAACTACCTAGCTGACCTTTACCATCTCTGCCTAATCCATAAATACTCCCGTTCTCTGCAAGCAGTAATGAGTGCTCACCTCCTGCTGCAACTGCCTTAATCCTCGGTAAGGGTTCCATGTTTTCAAAGCCTAATTTTTCGTTAACACAATCAGTAATTCTTGTAGGGACTAAATGACTTTGTTCAATATCAAGTATAGAATTCTTTAAATCGATATAAACTATTCCCAATTGACTGTTTAAATTCTCTCCAAAACCATACACTTCCCCATTCTCCAATAACACCAGGGAATGTTCCCAGCCGGCGGAAATTGCTTTTACGTTTCCCAAACTCTCAATTTTTAAAGGAGTAAGTCTGTCATCCCTGTCTCCATGTCCCAACTGGCCCATCGTGCCGCTCCCAAAGGAGTATACTTCACCGCTATCCAATAAAACTAGGGAATGATGCCCGCCGGCTGAGATGGCTTTAACATTGGACAGACCTGGAATTTTAGTGGGATTACTGCGATTGACTTTGTCTCCGAGGCCAAGCTGGCCTCTGTGATTCTCGCCGAAGGAATACACTTCTCCGTTTTCAAGGAGCATTAGGTTGTGATTATAACCACAAGCAATAGCTTTGACATTCGCCAAATCATCTATTTTTTCACATGTAGGTCTTTCATCGTAATCTCCTGATACCAATTCCCATAGCATATTATGGTCTAGTAAGTACACATCGCCGCTCTTCGAAAGCACCATGCAATGATATTGTCCAGATTCAACAGCCTCTGCTTTAGGTAGACCTTCTATTTTGATGAGAGGTTTAGTTAGCGATTCCTGGCCCAAATCATAAACGTATACTTCTCCATTATCTAACAAAAATAAAGAATATCTGCCTCCTGCCGCTACATCTTTTATGCTAACCAAATCTGTTATTCTATTCGGTATTAGTCTTTCAGGCGGATATTTTTCACCCCACCAATATCCAAAAAAATATACATCGCTATCGGTATCCTCGGCATGAACAACATTAGTTGTAATGCCCGTTTGAATCGCTAATAATATAACTGTCAATAATAAAATTATAATGATAAACGATCTTATTCTTAATAATCCCAACTTGACCATCCTATCCAAGAAATTTTTCATGCTCATAATTACTGATTTGTTTATATAATTCCCGTTTGTTTTACTCACATATACTTCGTATTCGATTAATCAGTATTGACTTCCAAACGGAGATTGCTTATATCAAATACCCCCACGAACTCTCTTGTGAAATTCGGTTTAACGACAAAACATAACGTTTGAATACCCAGTACTGTTATTATCTTGACTGAGATGGGCGTACAAAACTTATATCAGATAATGTAAATGTACCCACTTCTGTAATATAACTGTTTTCAAAAACAAGTGTAAGCTCTTTCATATGCAGCCAATCGTCAACATTATCACTTATGGAATTAAGGTTTATGATTTCCTCTCTAGGATTTCCTGTAAGGGTAACAATACGCTCGCCTATTTTAGTCAGGTCTTGCCCGGGAAATTTATTCTTGAATTCAACTTTTACAGCTTTAATGGTTGATAGTGCCTCTACTCTAAATGAGAGAGAGTAATTATTAGTGATTAAGCCTGTCCAGTCTGTATCTCTTAAATCGAAGTAAAAACCTACGTAGTTAGGATTTGACGTAAAAAAATTAATTTCTATCTTAATCTTCTCATTATCAGATGTTAAGATACGAAGCGTATTCGCATTACCATCCGCATGGAATGGCAAGCATCTCCTGTAATCCGGAAGTGGGGGAAGGTCAGCATGAATTTTGCCAATACTAAACAGTGCTTCTTTAAACTCAGCCTCTACAACTAATTTCTGTACTCCGTTGGTTTTCTTTCGCATTATTGCTGAAAAGTCTTTATCTGCTTTTATGCATTCAACAAACTCAGATATGCTACCCTGATCTCTGAGATTAACAAACCACGATTGTATTCCTACAAATGGAGACTCTGATAGATCTTCAAACTTGCATGGAGCAACAAATATCAGTATTATGTTCTTATTTAATCCCCAAGCTGCACCCAATTCGCATAAGCAATATTTTCTTTTTATTGATTCGCGAGAGACCATAATAATGGCCCTATCGCAATCAGTAATAGCTCTCTTTATGTATTCATTAAAGTTCTCTCCAACCGGGAATTTGTTTTGACCTACATAGCAGTTATACATATCATCCAAACCAATTTCATATGTTTTATTAAAATAGGTCATTAAGCAATCTACAATTTCTCTATCATCCTTCGAGCACCCAAAGAACAACCTCATTTCCATACACCCCTCTACGGTATTTGGAATGTTTATATGAAGAGGACGGGGTTTGTGCCACTTGGTGCTGCTGGTTGTGAACAAATCCGTCCTCCTACCACATATGTATGTCCTATTCCCAACTTAACAGTTTACTCCAGCACATCCTCTCCGAACAGCTTTTCAGAGAGAGTCTGCCCGCCTTCCTTTATAGCTTGCTTTAAAGCATCGTAGGATATCCCGGCTAGATCATCACGTATGAACTCCCTTGATGACCATTCATCCCTCTGCCCCGCGCTGATAAGCCCGATCTGTACGGCAAAGTCCAGGGCATCAGCGTAGGTAAAGTCTTCTCCTTCTTTATCCGAATAGCCCAGCGCCCGCAGTACAAAGGTCACATACATCTGCGCCGTGCACTTTCCTTCCGACCCAAACTGTGATTCCGAAACCCCTGCTGCAAGTCCGTTCTTATAAAGGTAGCCCACATAAAAGCCGCCCCATTCCGGAACATCCTCGAAGGTATGAGAGTTGCTTTCCTCTCTTGCCTGTTCTTCCTTGCCCAGGAGCCTTGTAAGCATAACCGCCGCCTCCATGCGGGTCGCCGGGCGCTCCAGTTCAAACCCCTTTTCCGTTCCCACGAATACCCCAAGGGGTTTTAGTGCTTCTGCTTTGTCGGCGTTTGAAAGAGCCGGAGCAGGGGTATCAATTGTGGACGTTTCTTCCTTAATCCCAATAACGCCCCACTTGCCATCCAAACAAACGGCAGCCTTTCCTCCTAGGAATTTCCCTGCTTCATCATACTGCGGTGCCACTACTTCTTGGCCTTCTGTATTTATGTAGCCCCATTTCCCGCCTAACGTGACTGCTGCCAGACCTTCTGAAAAATCTTCTGCATTATCATACTTGGGCACCACCGCTTCGCTGCCATCGGCTCTTATATAACCATACTTGAAGCCTTCTTCGGGAATGCTTTGCATTATTACCGCAAGGCCTTCGGAAAAACTCTCTACCAAGTAATACTTCAACGGCACCACTACACGGCCCTCGGTATCTATATATCCACATTGACCGTCAAGCCCCCGGACCGCTCCCATACCTTCAGAAAAATTTTGCACACTATAATATTGTGGGGCCACTATTTCACGACCATTCTTATCTACATAACCAACTTTACGTTCTGCTATTACTGCCGCCAAACCTTCGGAGAAATTGTTTGCAAAATCATACTGCAGCTCCACCACTTCCCGACCTTGTGTATCTATGTGCCCATACTTACCGTTTAGGCTGACTGAGGCCAGGCCTTCTGAAAAGTTTTCCGCATTGTCATACTTCGGTGCCACTACTTCCCGGCCTTTGGTGTCTATGTAACCATACTTACCATTTAGGTTGACACGTGCCAAGCCTTCTGAAAATCTACCTACAGTACCAAAGTGCGGTTCCAACACTTCCGCGGTGTCATACTTCGGTGCTACCACTACCTGACCTTGGGTGTTAATATATCCCCACTTACCGTCTTGCATTACTGCGGCCAGGCCTTCGGAGAAGTTTTCCACGTGATCGTACTCTGGAACCAATACTACTTGTAGTAATGAATCTACATAAACATACTTGCCATCACTCACAACCAAAGACAATCCGTTCGGGTTATAATTAAATGTACCATACTCATGTACAAGCTTAGGTTCTACCAGTACTTCAACATTATTTACTCCCATTGAGTACGTAGATGTTGGACATAAAGACATAAGTAATACGGCTAGTAAAACCAGTGACAAAGTGCGCTTGCTCTTTTTCATTACATTAGTTCACTCCTCTCAAAATATCATTTTACCCTACTCTGAGCCCCATAAATATTCTCGCTGAGGGCACCTCCTCATTTAGTACTAATTTGGTAATAAAGAATTTTTCGACCTTCACTATTAAAAATTATATTAGGTATTTCCCCGATTGAATCTGAAATGTAAGAAATGTTATATATAATGTAATAAATAGAAATGTTTACATGATCTGCTTTACATTTTTCCTGATGTAGGAGAAGTATGGACAACATAATCTGTTTGTCTTAAATGTCTGGCACAGTATTCGTCAAAGGTTATATCCATTTCTTTTATTAAAGATGCAATTTCTATCCCCACAAAACGATAATGCCACGGCTCATAGCCAAATCCCGTTATATGCTCTTTACCTTTTGGATACCTTAGAATGAATCCATACAGATGAGCGTTGTCCTGTAACCATCTGAAACTTTCCGTGTTTTCAAAGTGACTGGAAACGCTGTTTATATCTATGGCCAAACCCGTTTCATGTTCCGAATGGCCCGGTCTGGCCACGTATTTGTCGGCATATTCTTTACCGTTTCTAGCCGCAGACGATTTATGAAGGTTTGCCTGGTAATCATTTGACCTGTAACCTGAAATAATCTTCAAACCAATTCCTTGATCCTTTGCATCGTCAGCCATTGATTTGAAACAAGACATAACGGTTTCGTCTATTCTATAGTCTTTTCCATCATTGACATAATAACCGTCAGGGACCTGTACAAGATTACCGGGAACAAAGTCATCCGGCAATTTATTGTACTTATTGCACAAGACCATTTGGTCATTGGGAGAATCAATAATGTTTATATTGGTATAGAAAGGTTTGTTCAAACCCATGTTAACACTTACAATAACTTGTTCCGAAGACATGTCCCGGTTATTAGCTTTATACTCCAAGTACTCGATATACAGTTCTGGGTTAAAATATGGATCGATTTTGTGTTTCAAGATTTCTTCGATGATTTGAGTATACTCAGTATTATTTACCGCCTTTAGAGTATTGACTATTTGGTCATTTTGTAGATGCATAGTATATTTAGGAAATACTTTTGAAATAAAGTCCGTAGGAACAAACATTTGTTCGTCTCTAATAATGGCAGGTAATTCTAAACTGGTTTTTTCCAAGTTTATCTCTATTATATTTGTTCCTGCCTGATGTTTTATATAGTCGCCGTCTGCGGTCAAGCAAATAATGGAACTATTATCCTTATGGAGAAAAACCGTAGCATCCAACTCTTCAAATATAGGAAACAAAGGTATAAAGATTTCACTTCCATTCATAACAGGTTTATGCTCCAAAGCCAATTGCTCGTTATTTAACATCACTACTATATCCTCCTTTGTTTCGCTATCTTCTATGGTATTACTATAAGCAGTTTTGGATAAATCAAAAAACTCGTTTACTCCAAGGCTTAGCTTGAAATTAGCTCCATTAAGTATAATGGTTAATAGAATTATCAGGAATACCAGAAATCTTCTTTTACGCAATTTTAATTCCCCTTTTAGTTTATCTACCCGCCTCATAGACTGTTAATTTAGATAATAATGTATTATTTAGGGCTTTATTGTCGCTATGTAATAAATAGTGTCGAAGATGTAATAATTATCAAAAACCCTGTATTTTCTACAGCAAATATGGTAAAATTTATTTAGTATTCCATCTATGTGTATGAAAGGCAGGATTATCATGATAAACATACTTATTTGTGATGATAATATGGCCCACTTGGAATACATCCGTCAGTTAACCCTAAAAAGTGTTGATAACGCCAGAATTGTTCACTTCAGTAACGGGGATGACCTTATGGATTACTTTGAAAAGAATTTGCACCGGGCCGATATAATTATCTGTGATATTGAACTGGATAGTGCCAATGGCATAGAATTATCAAAAAGATTGAAAAGCTTAAACTCGAACATCCAAATTGTTTTCGTTTCTGCATATGTCGAGTACTTTGAAGATGTATACAGCATAGACCATGTCTGTTTCCTCGCAAAACCCATCGATACCCATAAGTTTCGCAGAGCAATCCAAAAAGCGGTAAAAAAATCCATAGAAAGCAGAGAGAAATACATAACAATAACCAATAAAAACGATGTGTATGCAATTAATCTGAATGATATAGATTATATAGAAGCGGCTTTAAGGCAAATAAAAATATACACAAAGGATATTGTGTATACCAAGTATTCCAAAATTGATGAATTTGTAAAACTCCTTGATAACCGGTTTCTCGTCTGCCACAAAAGCTTCGCTGTCAATATGGACAAGATAGTTACACTAAGCAAGAATAGATTTATCCTTGAATCCAAAGCCGAAGTGCCTATCAGCAAGTCAAGGTCTGATTATTCAAAGGCAAGGTTTATCGACTATTTGGGGGGAGCTTATGAATAATGCAGTACTGGAACTATTGGGGTTTTCAATCCATATCGTAATAATAGCCTTTGCCCTTGGCAGTATGCTTAAATCAAAGTTTGCTGCTTCCGGCGTATTTTTAGTAATCATTGGGGTTACCTCACGCTTTATACGGATTGGATGGATTGACAGTCTGATTGCTGGCTCGCTGTTCGAAACCCTTCTGTTTTTTTGCTCCACTCTTATTCTCTATGACGCCAGGATATCAAAAAAGATAATTACATTTTGCCTTATACTATTCGCATTGATTATTACCGACTTCCTTGCCTACGTTACACTAAACGCACTTTATGGGTACCAGCCATCCGATATGGCTTCATTGGTATTTCCCAGCATCCCCAGTATGATTATAGGCAACGTAACACTGGCCATCGTTGTTCTGCTTATTCTAAACGTCTGGAGGTTAGCCACCAACAGCGTTGACCAGAATCAACTGTCCCTGTTCATGTTTTTCCCGGTAAGCCAGATTTACCTGCTCCAAATCCTTTTCTTCGCGTCAACTTATTATGGTAATCTTGCCCTGATTCCCGTATTCATTATTTCAGTAATATTATGTGTGCTGGCGGATGCAGGATTGATAATAGCCATGAAGAGGCTGACCCACCTATCTCTCCTTAAAGAGAAACTGGCCTTTTTTGAGGAGCATTTGAACATACAGTTAAGCTATTACAAGCAGCTGAGCGAATACAATCAGAATATAAGAGAATATAAGCACGACTTAAAGAACCAGCTCCAGACCATATACACCCTTTTGGATAAAAGAGATACTAAAAATGCAAAAAAATACGCTGATGAGCTGGCAATAAGTATTGATAGCTCTACCCCAACACCATTCTGCCAAAACCCGGTTGTCGATGCGCTTTTACAAAACAAGTATTCCATCGCCAAAGACAGTAATATAAAAATGGAGCTTGCTATACATCTTGGAAATGAGACCGGGATAGACGACCTGCACCTTTGCAGCGTCCTTTCAAACCTGATTGATAATGCGCTGGAAGCATGCGGCAAAATATCCGACCCAAAAATCCTTCCGTATATAACTGTCATGTGTTATGAAAAGGCAGCCTTTCTCATAATAAAGGTAACAAACTCCAAGCAGAATAAGATTCTGCTTGCAAGGGACAAAAGGATTCTCTCTACCAAGCCGGACACTTCAAAGCACGGCCTCGGCCTTACGATAGTGGAAAACATTGCAAAGCTGTATAATGGAGAACTCAGTTTGCATCATAGCGACCATGAATTTGAAGCGATTGCAGCCCTTGGTTTGAAGCCCCGGCAGGAATCCCTTACCTACGATAAGGAAGTGCCATCTGTAATAAAGACTTCCGTATGACCTATTATTACTCAACAAATCGCAGCTAACATAAGCAATAGCGCAATTACCGGGTATGCAACCCATGATGCCCTTTGAATAGTTAGGTAAAGGTCCGATGGCTTCGGGTCCTCAACCTCCATAAAATGCCTGAGGGTGAAGAAAAAAAGCGGATATTTAATATCAATTAGTGTGATTAGAAGAAAGAGTATTGCGGGTAACAGGTATTCGTATTTTCCGCGGGTGGTATCCTTGGCCGAGTATGCAAAGTCTGCAACATTTTTCAGGGATATTCTAAAATCCTCGTTGTATGGGCTTTCTCCATACGTCAGGACACGGGCATTGTAATCAAGCCAAAGCTCACCGTTTTTATCCACCATAAAGCTTCTGCCTTTTACGTATTCACCCTGGAATACAATGTTGCCGTCCCCGTCTTTTATGTTTTCAATTCCCGCATCCCAGTTCTTCGGGTCTTTGAAATTTACCGTGTACCGCCTGTTTATGTCGTTTGGCAGCCTAAATATCACCTCTGCGCTCCTGTGCACGTCCTTAAGCCCCTTGACGGTTATATGGATACTGCCGTACATGTTTCTTCCCATGTAGTGAGCATCCGCCGACACAACCTCTTTCTTCAAAAACGTGTCGTCAAACTCCGCTCCCTTTGTAAAAAAGACAATGAAGTAAAAAATAAGCGCTACCGCCAAAACTGCCAGCAGCAGCCCCTTCAAAAGTCTTTTATTGGTGTTTCGCATGATATTTTCAATATCCATAGCGCTTCATTCCCTTCGCCTGTGACTATGGTGCAAAAGTGCTAACTCTAATTATTAACTACATCATATTGGATGAGCTTTAGACAGTTTTATTCTGCGGGATCGTATGCCAGACCCGTTTTATGTGCCCGGTGTAATAAGGTAGTCGCCCAGGTTGATGGGAATAGACTCATTGAACACATTAGGGTTCTATCTGAAGGCATTGGTCAAAAGTAGCCGGCACCGATTCGGAATGGGCGGCTGCCGAATACATCGCTGATAAACTTGAAAGCTATGGATATGAAACGGAAATCCAGGAATTTGTTTGTAGGACCTCTGTCAATAGGTCATTTCTTAGCAGCGAGTCTGTGAAACAATATCTCATTATTCACGGTGGCAGCCTTTTATTTGCTCTTTTTTAGACTCCGAAATATGTTTGCGGGAAACAGCCGCTGCTCATATAGTACTGCCATTGCCAAGGCAGCCTGCATCAATCCTATTAAAAAGTACAATACGTGAAGGAATACCACGGAACGTAACATAATGCACTGCACCACGATCCAGACTACCAGAGCCCAGCCGAAAAAACTGCTTATATAACCCTGGTAATTCAGCCTGATATGAAACATAAAAGCACTCAGTATGTTTCCAAGGCCAATTACTGTAAACAGAATAATGCCGGGTATCAGGAAACTGTCAAAGGGCGAATGCTCCAATAACTCTACTGATACTCCTAGAGGGTGTATAGGGTCCATTATGGCTGCCAGACCTCCAGCCAGAGCCCCTATTCCTACGAAAATATGCAATGCAATTAATATAAGATATGCCTTCCTCATTCCAATTCTCCCCCGGATTACGTATTAGTCATGCTGTTTTACCTTGCGGTTTGCGGCCTTTTCCCGCTGCAGTCTTCCCTTTTATTACCTTCTCCCAGTGTTAACTATGATTTTCGCCCTTCAGTAATAAGTGGCGGCATAAAATTCCCGCAGCCGTAAGCGATGCAAACACGATAGTTATCACGCGCATAGGCGGGTGACCGGTGAGGTAGAATCAGGGAAAAAAATCCTCACCTACCGGTACATACTCCACCCCTTTGGGGTGTACGTTGGTAAAGAGCCGTATGCTTTCCATATCCAGTTCGCCCCTATTCACCCCTGCGGTAAATTTTAAATCATAGTTGGATTCCTTGGGCTGGTTGTACTCATCGTAAAGCTGCCGGTAATGCTTTGAACCGTTCTCCTTTGCCTCTTTTATGTACTCGACTGTATCCGGGTCCCTGTAAAAGTTTTGGACTATCATTTTCAGGAAAAAGGTAACCTCTATGTCGGTATCGGTCAGAGCGTGTTCCACGTTTGTGAACTCGAATCCCAATACCTGGTAATAGGGGCTGTATTTTTCGGCAAACAGCTCCGCTATATTATTGGAGAATTGCTCTTTGTACTGCTTTGGGAAACCATCCTTGCCTTCAAATTTAATTGTAATATTATCTTCCGTATCGCCGTTATCTATAGGAATGTTTTCCTCCAATTCCGCTGTACCGCCGCTTTGATCCTCACCGGCGTTATCCTGGTTTGCTGCATTGTCGCATGCGCTAAGCAGCACAGCACAGCCGATAACCGCTATTAACACTGCCATTGACAATAACGTATTTATCCTTGACTTTCCTTTACCCTTCATAATTACCACCAGCCTCTCTTTAATATTTGCCTTTAACAACACTCGCTGCAGCGATTATTCCTGTAGCAATGAAGATTACAAAGACTGCCGACGGTAAATACCACTGCAGCAGTTCCATACCCTGGTCAGGGTTCCCGTTAATCCTCTGGATATAGCAAAAAAGTCCCATAGCCAGCGTTGCCGTCAAAGACATAGTAAGACCGATGAGCATCTTCACTCTTGCCCTTCCGGAAAAATGCGCAGCGATTAAACATATAAAAAGAACAAATACCAGTACACACAGTCCCAAAGCCAATTCTAACACAGGGCCCACCTCCAGTGCTATTCTTTTGACGCTAATAATATATGATAGTTCCCATTAATATAAAACCGAAATGAACCGGGAGAACCGTCCCTGTGGTTCCCTGTGGTTCCTTGACAGGGGTTTGCCGCTGGCTTAACATGTATATATGAGTTGAAGGAGGGGGCAAGGCTTGAGTGTAAAGGATTATTTGTTAGGCAGGTACCCGGGGGACGAAAACAAGTATTTTATTGGCAGGATGATGGAGTATTTGAATCGGTGCGAAAGAAATAAGCAAAGGGTTTTTACCGATTTCCTCCATCCACTGCAGGTAAAAATAGCAACCGAACTGGCAAGGTCCCAAAGCAGCGTACAACTGGGCTTCCACGGCGGGTTTGAGGATGCCGAGCGCCGAATGGCGGTATTCCTGCCCGAATGGGACAGTGTGAAGCCCGAAGAGTTCCCGGTAGAAATACTTAAAATAACCGACAGGGGCTGGGGCAGGACTCTAAGCCACAGGGACTTCCTGGGAGCCCTTCTGGGCATCGGGATAAATAGGGAAAAGGTTGGAGACCTCCTTGTCAGGGAAAGGGTCTGCTTTGCCGCCGTACACCGGGACATAGCCGGGTTTGTTGAAACTAACCTTGAAAGGGCGGGAAGAAGCAGCGTAACTGTGGAAAGGGTGGCCGGTGAGGACCTTCAAATTGCGCCCAAGTACAGCGAAATGCGCATCACCGTTGCTTCCCCCAGGCTTGATAGTGTAGTGGGTTCAGTGTTCGGTCTTAGCCGGGCAAAATCCGCGGGGCTTATTAATTCGGAAAAGGTTAAGGTAAACTGGGATGTGTGTAACCGGACGGATGCTGCGTTGCAGCAGGGCGATATCGTTTCGGTGGGAGGAAAGGGCAAATTCAAAGTCGGGGAATTTGCAGGGACAACAAAAAAGGGCCGATCGATAATGGTTATTAAATTATACAAATAAATTATTCCTGGCAGGAAATACTAAGCGTGTGCCGCTTCGGAAAAGAGAGCTCCTTTAGGGCTTTTGCAATGCCGGCATGCGCTTTTTACTATGTAAAAACAGGAGGTAATATGGAAAGATGACCGAGACGGTACTTAAAAAAACAAAAAGGCGGGTCAGCTATCACGACTCGGTGGAAGAGATGTTAAGGAGGATAAGGGAGGACGGCTTAACCAATGTCTTTGACCGCTGGGCCGCCCAGGAAAAGCTGCGGTGCAAGTTCTGCCTCCAGGGCTTAAGCTGCCAGCTTTGCACCCACGGCCCGTGCAGGATTAACGAAAAGGCGGAAGTAACAAGGGGCGTGTGCGGTATAGAGGGCGATGCCATGGCAATGCGTAATCTCTTGATGCGAAACATTATGGGGGCGGGTACGTACAGCCATCATGCCTATCAGGCCTTTAGGACATTAAAGTCCACCGGGGAGGGCAAAACCCCCTTTTCCATAGCCGATGCCGGCAAGTTGAAATGGATGTGCGAAAAGGCTGGGATTGACACAAACCAGGACTTAAATCAAATGGCAATCCAGCTGGGGGACTTCCTGGAGGAGGAGCTGCACAAGGACTACGACAGCCCAAGTAAAATGGTGGAGGCCTTCGCACCGCAAAAGCGGAAACAGGTATGGAGGGACCTTGCCATCTACCCGGCGGGGGTGGTGTACGAGATACAAGACGCCATAGCAAGCTGCCTTACAAACGTTGACGGTGACTATATATCCCTGGCAAAGAGGGCCCTAAGGCTTGGCCTTGCCACCATTTACACCGCCCAGATTGGCCTTGAAATGGTCCAGGATATACTCTTTGGTACCCCCATGCCCCACGAATCATACGTGGACCTTGGAATAATGGACCCGGACTATATAAACATCGTGTTCAACGGCCACCAGCCCTGGGTAGGGGTTGCAACAATGCTCAAGGCACGGACCCCGGAGGTACAGGAAAGGGCCCGGGAAGCCGGGGCCAAGGGGCTTAGAATTGTGGGCTCCATAGAAACCGGCCAGGAGCTGCTGCAGCGTTATGAAATGGACGACATTTTTGTGGGCCTTATGGGCAACTGGCTCTCAATCGAACCGCTGCTTGCCACCGGGACGGTGGACGTGTTCACCATGGAAGAAAACTGCTCGCCCCCGGCCATAGGCCGTTACGCCGACAAATACCAGGTAACCATGGTGAGCGTAAACGACATAGTAAGGATACCCGGCCTAAGGCATACCTACGACTACAAACCGCCGGAGGCAAACTTTATAGCAGATAAACTGATAGATCTCGGTATAGAGAACTTCAAAAAAAGAAAGGGCGCAGTTAAGCCAATGGTGCCGCAGATAACGCAAAAAGCAGTAGCCGGCTTCTCCACCGAAGCGGTGCTTAATGCCCTCGGGAACAGCCTGGACCCGCTTGTTGACGTAATTTCCAAGGGCAGAATAAAGGGGGTTGTAGCCCTTGTTAGCTGCTCCACGCTGCGAAACGGCCCCCAGGACCAGGTGACGGTTAACGTGGCCAAGGAACTCATAAAGAGGGATATACTCATTGTCAGCGGCGGCTGCGGCAATCATGCGCTTGAGGTGGCCGGGCTTTGCAGCATGAATGCGGCATCCCTGGCAGGCCAAGGCCTAAGATCCGTTTGCGAGGGCCTTAATGTTCCGCCGGTGCTAAGCTTTGGCACCTGCACCGACACCGGGAGAATATCCATGCTGGTTACCGCCCTGGCCGACCACCTTGGGGTGGACGTTCCGGACCTTCCGATAGCGGTCACCGCCCCCGAATGGATGGAGCAAAAGGCCACCATAGACGGCTTCTTTGCAGTAGCCTACGGTGCCTACACCCACCTATCCCCGACGCCCTTTATAACCGGTGCACCAAACCTGGTAAAACTCCTCACCGAGAGCGTTGAGCACCTTACCGGGGGTAAAGTGGCCCTGGGGGACGACCCGGAGCAGATAGCCATAGACATTGAAAGGCATATAATGGACAAGCGAAGGAAGCTTGGCTTAAACTAGGTTAAAAAACAAAGCCAGGGATCGTCCTGGATGAACCTAATAATAAGACCGGTTACCCGGCCTCACAAGGCTTCATGAAACGCTAGCGTATGCTTATAAATGGCCCATCATTTTCGCATAAAGCGGGTATTCATGAAGCCTAAAAAAAATTGTTTACAACTAAAGCCGGGTATTATCCCGGCTTTCCTGTTCCCTGTCACTTAACCGCTGCCGCCTTTTTTTGCATATAATTGCTAACCTGTCTTATGCCGCCGGCGAGGGATATGGCCTTGAACAGCTCATCCTTGTATCCTTTGTCCCAGCACGAACCGGCCAGCACCGTCAGGGGGCTGTCCTGCCAACCCTTCGGATACATGGGGGTGGACGGCCCCACCATCACTACCTCCCGGGCATTTTGACACATCCCCAGCAGACCGTCTATGCTGCCGTTAACGGTGGTGGTGCCGGTCAGGATAACCACATCGCAGGTTGGTATCAGTTCCTGCTGCTTCTCCATCGGATAAAGCTCAAAGTTACTCCCGCAGTGGCCCAGTCCCTTGTCAAAGATGATCAGTTCCTTTACTTTTTTGGATATCAGCGCCGCCAGGGGGCTTATAAGGCCCACCATGCACACTGTATCCTCCGCCCTAAACTCTATACCGAAGGGCTTGTCCTCGTTATCCTCCGGCAGTTGCTGTGAACAGGCGGCGGCCGCCAGCACCGCAGCCGCAACCGACCGCTTCAGGCAATCATCGGTAGAAATGCTAAGCCTTGCAACATCCAAAGCGGACTTCCCTATCACTTCCTTTGCAAAGGGAAAGGCCGAGCACCCGTGGGGCAGTTCCTCGCGCAGTACATAGGATACGCCTATATTTCCATTATCCAGCTGGCAGCCTATAAGGGAGAGACCGATCACCAGGTCGGATACCGTCCTGCCCTGCAGAAAGGGCTTTGCCGCAGCCAGCACTTTTTCCATAATCATGGGCTTTCCTCCTTGTTTACTTGAATTTGATGCCCTATTTACTCCATAGCCTCTATATAAATCACATCGTTTATTTTGCCGCCGGCAATTTTCAGTTCGGGGAAGGATCCGTTTACGGCACCGGACAGGGTACCCCTTAGCTCGCCGGTCGCTCTCTCCTCGGGGCCTACCGGAATATAGAATTTATCGGTGGCCATGTACCTGTAAGTTGCGCCAGCGTCCCAGCCCACATTCTCAATAACCTCGGCGGCGTTATGTATTGTATCGCTTACCACGGAATATATGGCTTCTCCCTCCGCCGTAGTTGCAAACAGGAAATCGGTTAGCTCGGTGCCGCTCTCCGGGTTATAAAGCACCGGGGGCGCATCCGACGTAAAGTCAATAATCACATACAGCCCGGCAAAGTCTTGAGCGGATATGGTCTCGGTGCTGCCGTCATTGTTTGTTACGGTAAGGTCACCGCTACTACCCTTTGTAAGGAAGTCCAGTGCATAGGTAATGGGATAGACCGCAACGGTATCACCTTTGTACTCGATATCCTCTGTAGCCGGTTTATTGTCCGCACTGTAAAAACCTTCCCGGGAATAGTTAATTGTATTTTGAAGAATAACTATACGCTCCGCCGGGACCAACTGGTCAAAGGGGACCATTGTCTCTTTATACGTAGGCGCGGCTCCCCCGTCCTTGTCCCCGGCGGAGTTCTCACCAGCTGCTCCTTCTGCTTGCTCTGTGTCCGCCGGCTCTTCCGGTGCCTGCGGTGCTTCACCGCCGCTGCAGGCGACCAGTGCCACCATCATAAAAATAAGTAATACCGCTAAACTAAGTTTTTTCAAATTAATCCCTCCAGTTATTTTTATCCTAAATTCGGGGCGCAAAAACGGATATATCCCATATCCGATTTGGCGTCGTATATTTTTGTATCCACTCCATAGGTTTTGCTAAGGTTTTGCTCGGTCATCACCTCTTCCACATATCCCTGCGCTACCATGCAGCCATATCCCAGCATTGCCACCCGGGTGCCAATATCCCATACATGGTTGGGAAAATGGCTTGTCATAACTATGGTCATACCCTTTTTCGAAAGGCTTTTTATGGTGCGCAGCACCATTGCTTGGTTTTTAAAGTCCAGGTGCGAAGTAGGCTCGTCAAACAGTATAATCTCCGGCTGCTGGCACAGGGTGCGGGCTATCAGCACCAGCTGCCGCTCACCGCCGGATATATGGGTATAGCTTTTATCCGCCAGGTGGGCTATCCCCAGCTCCTCCATAATGCCTAGCGCAAGTTTTGTATCCTCCCCGGATGGTGTTTCAAACAGTCCCAGGTGCGGCGTCCGCCCCATCCGCACCACCTCCAGTGACGAATAGGGAAAGGGCGCACTGTGTTCCTGAAAAACTATGCCTATGGTTCTGGCCAATTGGATTATGGATAGTTCTTTAATATCCTTTTGATTAACATAAACGGAACCCGTCTTTAAGGAGTAATTGCCGTTTATACAATTAAGCAGCGTGGTCTTACCGCAGCCATTGGGCCCTAAAAGGCACAGGCATTCCCCCTTTTGGACGTCTATGTTTATATCCTTCCACACAAGGTCATTGTCATTGAAACCAAAGCTGGCGTCCCTAATGGACAGCTTTACGCACATCAGTTCCACCCTCCCTTGGTCTTGCGCAGCAGGTAGGCAAATACCGGCGCACCTATAACCGCCGTCAGAATACCAAGCGGAATCTCCGTAGCGGTAAGCAATCTGCAGAGGTTGTCAATCATTATTAGGTACCCTGCCCCAACCAGCATAGTCGCCGGAATCAGCACCCTGTGGTCCGGCCCGACAATCATACGGCAAAAATGCGGGATTACCTGCCCCACCCAGCCGATAATGCCGCAAAAGGCAACGGCGGTTGAAGATATGACGGTGGTGCAGACAATTATAATTGCTTTGAACAGCTCGTTATTGACGCCCAAGGACCTTGATTCGCGCTCCCCCATCGAAAGGACGTTGAGTTTCCATCGCACCATATATAGCCCTATCATGGATATTATTATCGGAATAGCTGCTATCCCTAAGTCCTGTAGGCCTATGCTGCCTAGGCTGCCCATCAGCCAGAATGTTATGGCGGGCAATTTTTCGTCGTCATCGGCAATGAATTTGATAAGTGACAGCATTGCCTGGAAAAATGTTGATACCACCATACCCGAAAGTACCAGCATTAAGACCGGTGTCACCTTGTATATATGGGCCGTTAAATAGGTAATGGCCACCGCTATCAGGCCGAACAGAAAAGACATCCCCTGAATCCCGATGGCGGGTAACTCCAGTATTAATCCGGTTGCCGCGCCAAAGCTTGCACCCGCCGATACACCGAGGATATAAGGGCTGACCAAGGGGTTCTGGAACATCCCCTGGAAGGAGGCCCCCGACATGGAAAGGCCTGCCCCTATAAGCGCTGCCATTATTGCCCGCGGCAGGCGCACCCTTATTACCACCGTTTCAACGGTATCCGTCCAGAAAGTTTCAATGGGTAAAGCTAGCAGCCTTTTCCCCAATATGCATATTACCTGGTTTGGCGATACCGAATACCGACCAAGGAACAGGGAAATGGTAAAAAGACATATCGGAAAAGCTATCATCAGTGCCCATTTGAACTTTGAAGGCCTTTTTTCAATATGTTGTATGCTTGTTTCCGGTAGCCTTTCGTTTGCGGTATTCATCATAGGTCGGGTTCATCCCCCTGCCTTTCATACCAACCATCCAACACCCTCTGGGCCTGTTCATCGGTAAGCTCGTATTCATAAAACTCTTTGTAATAGTACTTAATCTCCTCAACCATATTTATATCTTCGAACAGCTCGGGCTGGGTTATTGTGGCCAGCCAAAGCAGCATCAGCGTGGTAGTGGTACCCTTGTCCAGGAAGAAAACACCTGCAGGAATTCGGTAAAGCTGCTTGTTTCTAACAGCACTCAAAGTCTCCCATATGGAACCCTCTTTGTACATGCTCTTTATCACTAGCTCCGGGTAGTTTCCGTGGTTATCAACCAGGATAATATCGGGGTCCCAATCAAACAGCTGTTCCCTGGTGACCTCCGGGAAATTACCGGTGCCTGACTCAGGGCCCACCAGTTTGCCGCCGCACAGCCAGACCTCGTAATAACGATTGTTTAGCGGATAGGAGGCAAGTATATTCTCGCCCCAGGTATTACCCCAAAAAACTATTTTACGCTGGTCATCGGTAAGCCGGCTGGTGCGCTGGTAGAGCATTTCTATCTTTTCAGCACAGTATTGCTCCCAGCGCTTTGCCTCCTCCACCGCTTCACCGCCCAAAACATCCGCCAACGTCTTTACCGCTATGGTGGAGTTGTGTATGTATTCATCCAGGGTCTGCGCCATCACATCTTCTACCGTATCGAGGATGCCGGTGTTCAATGTCAGCACTATAGATGGAATACCCACCGCTTCGAATTTTTTTAGCTCGTTGTTGTTCGCGTAATAGATAACCAGGTCTATTTCACGGCGTAGGTAGTCCTCTATATTCACCGATGAGCTGGGGTTCGCACCGATACCCTGATAATTTGCCAAATCTGGATTGGTTAAAAGCGCCAGAGGGTAATTGGTGGTGTGGCCGCTTTTGGTCATGGCAATCCGGTCATGGCCGCCCAGCATAAACACCATCTCGTAGGACGGTCCGGTCATTGCCGCGATGCGGGATGGGTTAACCGGAATGGCTACCCTCCTGCCTATAAGGTCGTTTATCTCCCTGGTGTTTGAAGTACCTCCGGTCGACGGCTGCGTGGCACAGCCGCAAAAATTGAAGAGTATCAGCAAAATCATCAATAAAGCTATGATTTTCTTAATCATAATCACCTCTCCCCAAATACTTTTAATTGAAACCTTTTTTATTACTCAATTACAAAATTGATAGCAGTAAGGCTGTATGTCATCCATCGGCCACCGGTACCGTTTATGAAGGCGGTAAGGCCTATGGGACAGTCGCTTGTTATGTTGTTATAGGTCATCCCGTCAAACATGCAGAAAAAGTCCACCGAGCCAAAGTACTTCGAATCACCCTCTGATTTCGAATACTCCTCATTCTTGCCCTCTTTACCAAGCCCATTGGTGCCATAGTATTCAACTTCGGTTATGGTGCCGGACAGGTCCATATCCATGCCGTTAAGCTTGGCAAGCATGGTATTGAAGTCAATACCAAGGAATCGCCCCTCATAGGTGGCCGCACCACCCTGGTACAGGAAAGAACCGTCAAACAGGCCGGTAGCAACCCTGTCCTCTCCAACTTGGGTTTTTCTCATAAAATCGTCCATGGTAAGCTGCCCTACCTTTTCACCGTTTCTTTGTATTTCAACGCTAAACTCAGCAGGCGTTGTCACCAGGTAAACATTGACCACCCCTTTGTTGAAACTTTTTCCGGCAGCCGCCCCGCCATACACGTGCCTGTCATCCAGTACCACCGACTGATATTGGCCGTCCTTGCCGGAAAAGGCGGCAAGATAAAGGTTGTCCACATCGGAAATGTAGGAGACATAACCGTCTATCGCTTCAAGAAATGCGCCCTTAACGCTCGAGAGGTCCTCACCGGTGATATTGGCCACGGAAGCACCGTAATAGTATGTACCGTCTATGTTCCTGCCG